>Ga0123341_1003397_pt1 | contig 13633 bp, 6 predicted proteins | sample Turbeapinknodule_FD_89959 | JGI IMG/M metagenome (GOLD analysis project Ga0123341, IMG submission 89959) | Root nodule microbial communities of legume samples collected from Mexico - Turtle bean Mexico pink nodule | ecosystem: Host-associated > Plants > Roots > Nodule | place: Mexico: Nepantla... | reverse complement strand
TTTGCTGAATTTAATGTCATGCCTTCATTATATAATCTGTAACCACATTGGTTTCTTGGCCTTCTAGTGCTGCTGCCTGTAAATTTAGAACTTTTGGATTAGCCACGTACATTTCTAACATTCTGCCATGAGCCAAAACAAAATTATGTTGAGAAAAAATAGTTCAGTTCAGTTCCTCAACAATCCTACATACCAATTCCACAAAGGTCAACTCCCCCCTCTTACCTTCTAGGCTTGATGATTCCACTGACACCATCAAGAACTGTGATTGGCTTCTTTCGACTGGAAATAAGGTGAAGAGAACTGAGGAACCCCTTCAGAAAGAAAGAGAAAATGCACACACACGTATTTGAACTTATCAGTGTTCTCTGCTTCACAAACAACTCTCGTGACAGCATCCAAATCTATTGTCCATTTACAATTACCTCCAACAAATTAATGCAGAAGTTAAAGATTGTGGGTAGTGCTCTGCTTCCCACATGAGCTTCTGCCTCAACATTCAAGTGCTCAAAACAGACTTCAATAGTGGGAATTTCAAGTCCAACACTGCACTTTCAACACTCATTGTAAATTTTCCGTACCTTAGTTTTAAGAGATCAAAACTAAAACATACACACCACATGTTAGTAGCTTACCGATCAATGCGGTCTCTTAACTTGAACAAAAACATCTCATTATCTTGTTATGCAATCTTGATGAGCCTCTCCACCAAGTTATACGAATCTCTGTAGGAGGTTGGCCTTCAGCCGCGATGAGAATTCCCCGAGTCATGCGTAGATACGTGGGGAGTTTCTCAATAGCAGCCCACTTAAGCTCTTCCTCATCATCAACTCTTCTTGAAGACCCTGAAAACACATCAGCATAAGAATGAATCACATAATGGAAATTAACTACTCCTAAAAGTTTACATCATGCGAATTAACACAAACGTACTTTTAATACTTCAGTAGGCATGTAAAGAAGAAGTACAAAATTATACATTAATATATCAGGACCTTAACTATATGGCACAAAAGTATGTTAGATAACTTAACTCTACAATACCCACAAACTTCATAAGTTTCTCAATAGATAAGTACCAATATAATATTTAGAGCCATACCACCAGGATCACCAACAAAAATTATCACTAAATCCCAAAACAAAATAACAACCCTAAAAATCCAAAAAAAAAAAAAACACTAATAAATCTTACCAATATTCACAACTACACGCTCTCTCTTACCACCTTCGTCCTTTCCAAATGTCTTTGTCTCTCCCTCGTTGTTTTCCAAATGCCTTTGTCTCCCCCTTCGTTGTTGAGCTTCACTTTCCTCTTCGCAAAAATTATAAACTTGTTCGTAGTTTCGTTTAGACTTCGTAGTTCCATTCGCATTTTCGCCTTCACCTTTTCTTCTCTTCGCATAGCAGAACCAAGAGAGTGCTTGGTGACGTTGTAAACCTAAATATTTCTGCTTCCACATTTTCACTATCTCCCTGTAATGACAAAAAACACCCTTCACGGTTTCCAATCTTTCAAATTTTAATTATTTTCCTACAATGACAAAAATACCCTTGACATGTCATCAATCTCAGCCACGTCAAGGTTGTATTCTGGCGCAATGAAGAAACGAGTTGTCTAAAGATCATTTTTCAAGAAAAAAATACCTCTTAATTAACCATTTTTTTCCAAACAACCACTTCACAGTTCTTTAATAATATATTCAAATGATAATAATGAATATAAATGAAATTTTAGAATAAAATAATAATATAAATAGTTTCATAATATAAAATTTGTTAAAATATCACTCTTTACAATAAATACGGATATATTCACAATCAATCACTGATACAATTAGTTATTATAATTAATTATGTATAAAATATTGTCAAAACATCATTTTTATTATTATGATTTAGTCTTTTTAGAAGGCCTAAAGAAATTCAACATAGCCAAAAATTGTGAAGTTGCTCATTTCTTGCATTTAACATTCAATACATAATAATATTACCAAAAACTAAGCAAAAAGAAGTTTATTAAAAGAAATAAAACTGCGCAAAAGCAGTCAATTCCAGTTTCATGAACCTATCCATGTCTTCCCAAAATTTAGTAGATTTCCCATTTCTAACTTCCCTTGAGGCATTTTTTGAAAACCACAAACTGAACTGAACTTACCTCACGCACCATTTTACACAAGTCTTGCCACCAAACAAAATCAAGATTATCAATCCTCCTTCCCTTCGTACCCACCCACCAAAGTGCTTTGTTATCTTTTAGACAAAGTCATACCCACTTACCAAGCAAGCTAATATTAAACAACTCTATGGTTGTAACCCCAAACCTCCCCACTCTTTAGCGTTTTAGCAATGCACTTTGGCATCTTGTAGAAGGATAAGAAATATAGAGGCAAATTTGAAAGTACAGAGTATAGGAGAGTAATTCTTCCTCTGAAAGAATCCTTTTCCTTTCCAAGAAGCTAGTATCTTCTTAAAAGAGTCTACAACTGGCTGCCATGTCTTACATCCCCTAGGGTTGACACCTATTGGCAATCCGAGAAACTTGAAGGGAACATCAGCAACACCACACAAAAAATTATAGCTGCCTGCAAAAAGTGAGCATCCATAAAATTAGAAAGCCATTGATCAGACATCTCAGAGCACTGCCCATTTGGCCAACCTTTTACATACTGGCGCAGTCCTAGATTTCCAACTTATCTCTCCACTTTTCACAAATATTGGTGACTGTGACTCTGTCAGCAAGGTCATGACTGCTGCGCTTGTATTTGTAAGTGACCATCCATAAAAATAAGAAAGTCATTAGCTAATTATTTCAGAGCACTGCCCATTTGGCCTACCTTTTACCAACTGGCGCAGTCCTTGCTTTCCAACTTCACTCCAATCTTCAGAAATAGTGGCAAGGCAACTGTGACTGTATCAGCAAGGCCATGACTGCTGCACTTGTATATCAATGCGGTGCCTCCTGCTTCCTGTTATGGTTAACCGATGACTTTAAAGACAACAAGGGGAACATCTGTTATGGGTTGCTATCCTCAAGGGCTTGTAGGTAATTGATGGATCAACCACCCTTCCAGCCCAACTTGCAATACAATATCACCTAAAGTTCATACATTTCATGCATGCAGTGCAGTGACGGCAGTGTTGGTATTTTCAGCAATTGTGTTGTTTGATGAGAATGTGGTGAATTGCCTCTTTCCAGCATCCTCAGCTGAGATGCAGTAAATCCTCACAGCATTGCCATAAGGGAATTGAAGTTTTGGGCAGCATGTTCTTTGCTGCACTTCCTACAGAGACAATTTTTTTACCTATTTCAGTAAGTTAATTGGATTAATTATGTCTTGTGTCTGGAACAAATTATATACACACACATATATATATATATCGAAATTCCTTAATTAAATCATATATTATTAAAAAAAGCAATACTTTTGTTTAATATATTTAAAGCTGACTAAACCAAGCACTAGAAGTTCTTGATTAATCCATTTGTTAAACCTTATAAGCACTGCCTTGATCGGGTAAGCAATAGTTTATACACCAAATCGGTTTTCTTTTCAACGGGGGATCGATTACTTAAGCAACTTTTCAACTAATTGAATCTTATTTCTCATAAGATATACAACTAGATGTATACAACAAGAAAAACTTGATAGTATTCAACAGTCAATATTCAACAAGTCAGTGATAATGATAACTCATCCTCGTTAAGTGGCTATCTAGTAGTGAATATTCCCCCCTTTATTTAACATATGTGTGTATGTGAATCCAACATTAAACGAAATTCGAACAAATTACTTCAACTGACTGAGCAACAAGTTTTCTAGGAACTGAAAACTTCAACCACGAGTAATGGGTTTGACCAAAACAAAATGATTTTGCAATTACCTGAGTTTACCTTGCCCAGACGGTCAGGATTCTTGAAAATCTTTTCCAAAAAGCATGTTCCGCATTAAAATAAATGCTGTGAAAGAGACAAGGCAATGTCCCCAAAGAAGAGAGAAAAGGGTTGTGTGAAATATTAAGTCGGCCCCCAAGGAAAGCTTAGTTGTAAATCTTACACAGCATATTTACTTTCTCAATTTGGTGCTCAAACTATCAGGATCACAGAGACACTGATCATCAGAAAATGTCAACCATTTGAGATGAGGTGAGATAATTAATTGCAAAGACAGCACATCTTCAGTCACAAAAAAAATAGAAAAATGTTAGTTTGGATCTGCAATGTCAAAATTGTAAAAGCTAAAGATAAAACTATTTTTCCATGAAAAAAAAAAATCTCCAAATTTCATGATGCAACAATTTAGGCATGAACTAGTAATATTATGAAGCTCCAAAAATATAAAAGATTAGTAGAATTGAATTCCTGTCTGTTATTGTATACACTTATTAGAGCATATTTAGTTGTCCATGTAAGATCCATGTTCAGATAATAGTGACGTCAAAATTTACACAAAAGCAACTAAATGTTGCTTCCACTGATAAATGTTGAAGTTCTATGATGCGGATCAAAAGAAATGGGTAATTTAGAAACCTAGAATTCACTGAAATTCATTCGTATAACTTAAGAGTTCAAAAGATACAGCGATTGCAAGAAATCTTTTTTCTTCAACAATATCCAAGAAATCTTCTTTTTCTATTTTTTGATGGTGGAGTCACATGATGATCAAATCATTGCATTTAAAAGACAGCTAAACTATACTAGAAACAGTTAAAGATTCATTTAGCAGTTAGCACAAATAACAAACAAGCCATTAAAGGGCTCAGCACAAAATTTATCGAGACTAAATGCAATAATAAACAATAAGCAAGATTTATGCGCCTAACACATTCAATTAGCAACAAAATAACAACCTTTTAGAATAGAAAAAGGTCATGTGATACCAAAGGTTTTCAGTAAGAATGCAATGCATATGGATAATGTGTAGAAACACAGACTTCAACTTTTAGCTTCAACAAACTTCTGTCTCAGCTCAACCAGCAACAGCTCAGTGGCTTCTCTCACTTTTTTTCGGTCCCAAAGTCCACCAATTACAACATTCCATATTTGTTCATCTGGAATGCATCCATCTAACACCATCTCATCAAGAATCCGAGCAGCTTTGTGCAGGTCTCCTCTCTTACAAAAACATTTGACAAGACAATCAAAAGTGCCAACTTCAACAGAGATGCCTCTAGTACGCATGCTCAGATACAACTGAAATGCACGAGTTGGATCAACATTATTACAAAGACCCTGGACTACCATGTTATGCATCCTAACATGAAGGCTCCAACTTGCTCGATTTGGTGAGATACCACCTAGCACCATCTCATCAATGAAGTTTGCAGCTTCTTGAAAGCTGCCAGCAGCGCAGAAGCCACTTATGATTTTTCCATACAACCCTGCACTTGGTTTCAAGCCTTGAATCCTCATCCTGTCAAGAATCTCCACAGCTTCACAAAGCTTTCCTTCTTTACACAGTCCACTGATTAAAGAACTATAAGTAACCATGTTGGGTAAATGGTTCTTCCTGACCATCACTTCCAAGAACTCCATTGCTTGTGACGAATGACCTCCTTTGCATAAACCATCCATAAGAGAACTATACGTAAAAACATTTGGTTCAATGTCATTTCTTTTCATTTCTTCAAGCAATTCAATAGCTTCATCTAAATTATTAGACTGACACAAGCCATGTATCAAACTAGTATAGGTAACAACAGAAGCTGAAAAACCTTTCTGCTCCATCTCTTTGAATATTTCCTTTGCCTCAATGATGTTTCCAAGTCTACACAGCCCATTAATCAATGTACCATATGTATATGAATCAGGCTGGCACCCGCGGTTGGGCATCTCCCGAAATATCTGTAAGGCAGAATCAACAGTCTCCTTGTTTTTCAAGAGGGCCTTGATCAAAATATTGAGGGAAACAACACTAGGTGGAAATCCCATTTCTCTCATCTCCCTGTAATAACCAATAGCCCTCTTTACATGGTTTTCCTCCACAAGAATATCTAGTATTGTAAGGTAAGCCTTTTGAGTGGGCCTAAGCTGAAAACCTTCCATTGTGTGGAAAACTCTGATGGCATCAAGTGGCCTATGCACGCGTCCATAACCCCTGGATATAGTTAAAAGTATGTCCTCTGTAACCTTACAGTCTTCTTGCTTCATTCTCTCAAGCATCCCTTCTGCTGTTCTAAACTGATTCACTGCGACTAACCTAGCGATCATGAGACCAAAAGTTTCATGATCATGACGAAACCCATTACTATATTCAGCAGTTGCAGTATCGAATATAGTAACAGCTTTTTGCACGTCCTTTTCTGCTTTAATTAACTGCACAACTAGAGAATTTGTGATTTGCTTTGGCCACTTGAACAGAGTTTTACTACCCATAATAACTTCAATTTACATTACAATACTTAAAAATGGTATATGTTTTGGACACTTGCTCCAATATTCAAGTTCGTTTTACTCTTATGCATTTGGTCGAATAGATCCCCTGCTATATAATGTGAGTGAACCTTGAAGTATCAACCATCCGAAAGCTGCTAACTAAGACTGAATTGAAATAAGACGAGTCAAAAATAAAAATTTAGGCCAAATAGAAAATCTCTGTTCGAAATATTTTAAATGGAAATCTAGCAAAAGTAAGGCTACCATGTTACATTGTTTTCTAGGAATGGAACACGTCTTCGGTAACAAATCTGAATCACATTTTCAGACATTCCGGTTATCAAAGGATTGTTCACCAGGCAAAACATACATACAAAACAAGATCCTTGAAAACGTTTGATAGTTAAAACTAGGACGGGTAAAGTAAAAGAAAAATCAATTAATCAAAGTATCATCTTCACAAAATTAACCATAAAGGAACTAAAATTTGAAACATATTGCTACTGTTTCAAGTTCAACCAGATACCAAGCAACTAACAACCTAGAGGGTACTCAACCATTGCAATCACAATAAGCAAAAAGAAAACCTCAAAACCAGATCATGGCTAGCAAAAATTCACCAATACATGATATCAAATAATGCTACATCAAATGTAAACATTCAAATAAAACCCACTGTATATAAAATAAACATGGAAGAAACTCCAAACAAGCAACACATAGGAGCATGCCAAATTCCCTAAGCATCAATAAATAAGCCGAGCCATCCAAAAAAAAAAACAAGTTCGAAGCAAAAGAACCCAAAATGATACCACCAGTTAACAACCCAAATACAATGCTTAAATCTATAGCAAAAAAAAAGACTTTGTTGGCGGCATAAGAGTTACCTTTCAATACAGAATAAAAGCTCTGATTACTAAAGATCTAGCATGAATAGGGGGAACGTGAACGCCGACGAGTTGGGATGCCGAATCTTGTGGAGAGCGCTCGAAGGTGAAAAATCGCCGGAACTTGTGGATTTTCGGTGGCGGAGAAAAAACAGTGGAATTAGGGGTTTAAGGGTTGCAGTAGTTAGAAAACAAAACAAACGCTGATTTTGCCGGGAACTTTTAGGTGGTAGATAACGTTTTACTATAATATTATATCAACAACAACAATAATAAAAAAAAAGTTAACATATTATAATTTTATAATTATTTTTCATTGTAGAGTTTATAATAATATTCTACTTATTAATTACATAACAAAATATTCTAGTAATTAAACAGACTAAGCAAAGTTGGTTTTAATAGAAAAATGAAATCAATAATAATAAATAAAATAAAAAATTCGTGAGAATATATTTTGATAATATATTACCTGAACGAATAATAAATTGACTGCGTTAGTATGTTTTTAGTTTTAATATTCATTTAAATTAATTTGATTAGGATTAAAATTTTCAGTTAATTTAATTATCAAATTGTAATGAGTACATGAATAAAAAAAAGAAAATAAATTACGAAACTATAATTGTGACTAATTTTCACAATTTTTGTATTTTATATATTTATAGTCCCTAAAATTTATATATATAATTGTCTTTAAAGTAAATTACCCAAATCATTTAATAAAATTTCCTCACTAAAACAATAGTGTGTTTTTCTGTTTTCTCTATTAAATGATTAATTGTGTAATTGTTTGTGTTTGACTTAATTGATTATTTTGCATGTTAGACTTTCTAATCCACTTGACTATTATACGTGAATAATTTATTAAATATGTAATACATTTTTTTTCTAATTTCAACGTCGATTTTAATTTAATTTCTACTTATATTACATTAAACATTTGATGAATCTTTAACGAATGAAAAAAAAAATATTTAGTTTAAAAATAATAGTATTAAAATTGTAGAATTAAGTCAAATCAAAATTACAAAACTAAAGGCCTACCTAAAACTTGTTGGATGTTCCTTTTTTCACCTCTATAATTTTCATTTACATTTCCATAAAATTCAAAACGTATGGATAATCTTTCTTCTATTGTATGACAATTGAATATGCACAAAGCTGACATCTAAATAATTTTCAGGCACATCAGAGGCACACTGGATTATCTACTTAATTAATTTAATGAATGTATGACTTATACATGGAATGTGTAATAAACTATTAAAAAGAATTGCATTTAACTGAACATACCAAGTTGAATCCACCTTTTATTTTCTTTCAATAAAAAGGTTTAAAGGGTGAAAATAAATTGTCTCATTTCAGCATTAAGCAGTAGTAATATGCATTTGCTTCACCTAATTTGCTACTGATATTATCAAATACTTCATTGATATGTGTTTAAAAAAGTATCCAAGTCTTTCAAAAATAATACAAAACCTCAATAAAAATAAAAGCATGTACAAAATAGAGACATTAGTTAAACTAAAAATGAAAGTTGTCTTGTTTCTCCATGATGTTCAAAGTTATGCCTAGCCATTAATACCTGAACAAGGACCTATTCAATTATCTGTGCAGCATATGTTTCCTTCAATTTTCAACTCAACATCATGCTTTCAATTTTCACGAATCTATGTAGTTTAGTTTTCCTGTGATTGCAAAATCAGTAGACTGCAATAACATAACAAATTAACAAAATTGATGTTTGAACATCAAAGAAAACTGTAGTTAGGTACAGCTGGAATTACACTTTTACAACACTCCTCATCATTAATGCTATAACACAATTATTTCATTTACAAAAGCATCTTCGCCTAAATGAAATATTTCTTTCCCAGATACCTTTGTTACTCTAATGATTTTTCTAAAAAGAAGTGTGAAAGAGTACAAATTAAAGATGGTGAAAAAGTCAAAATGCTCTTCTGCTTTCAGCTTTGTCAAGGAATTGCTCTAACTAAGCATGAGCAAAAGTGGAAACTTAACCAATGTCAACATCAATGGCCATTGACTTATCCTCTGAAGCAAAGGAAGTTTCTGCAGCTGCTGCAGTCTCCGCAAACTGAGTTGAATTGGACTTTGATTCTGCGGCTGCAAATGGACTCCTCGTGTGAGCAGCAACACCAGTGTCTACTTCCATAGCAGAAGGTCTGGGAGGTGATGGTGGCTGCACCTCCACATCTGGATAAGCAGCCTTAAACCTTGCTCGCAGCCCCTCGTCAACCAACCTTACACCACTCAATTGATTACCAAGAGACATCCATCTGATGGAGAACAAGGAAGAACATAATCAACAATAAAGAACACCAACAGTCTATAATTTCTATCAACATGAACTTTAGGCCCTAAACCGACAACTAGTCTATTTCTACGTTTCTACCAGTTTAGGTTCTTCATACATTATCATGTAAACTCCGCTTACAAAGCATCAAAAACCATTTCATAATTAGACTATCCTCAACCTCAATCAAACTATTTCATGAATAACATGAAAGAAAAACTCCAAGGAAAATACACCAGTCAAGAAAACCAACCCTGCATGAGTGTTGTGCATGCGAGCAAATAGTTCTAGCTTTCTGGTTCTTGGACTTATCCTCTCCAGCATAGGATACATCTACAAGAATATATTGACAACTTTTAAAATGCTAAGAATGTGAATTATTTAATTTTAACAAAAGGAAAAGTAGAATGACATTGTTATTAGGTGAATATTATACAAACCTCATCCGGTTTACGACTTGTTTCCCTGACCTCAGCAACAATAACATCTGTGTCAATGTTCCTGTTCACTTCAGGATTACCCTTTATTCCAACAAGACAATGTTCCTTACTGTGATTGAGCCAGTGGCCCGTGCGCCCAGTTCTGATTATTCGCTGAAGTTGATTTGTTTTCACCCAAATAATCTCCTCAACACGTTTATATCCCCAAAGTTCCAAGCTGGAAGAAGCATATGGAATACAGAAAAATAAGCCATTGCACGTCCAAGTGACCCATAGAAAAATAACAATTAGCGTATAACCAAACACAAAAACAATACCATTCCCGGCCAAGTTCCATTGCACGTCCAGTGACCCATAGAAAAATAAGTCCATCAGTTTGCAAAGCGGGAACATTAAGACTGCGCATTTCATCATCAGCCATTGTTCCATAAGGCAGTTCCATGTGAATGTCCCATGGTGGATCTGCCATTATTACTCCAAATTGACCTAAAATGTCCATTCTAAAGTTACGTATATCACAGTTGATCCACTGTGGTTCACCAAGTTCCACTTCAGAACAATATTCAGCACGCTGAGGCTTTAGCGGTTTGGGAGGAGGAGGGGCACCCATCATTGTTGGAGACACATCAGGTGTTGGATCATACTCGTAGTGAACATACTTGCATGTCTGTCAAAGAACAAAAAAAGAACAATACACAACTCAAACTAAGAATAAGGATTACTAAAATGAAAATAATTTCAAAATAAAATAAAGTCGGGAAAAAATCATGCCTTCATGTGTCTGCAAGTATCAAGAAAAGAACAGTCCCCTAAATTGATGTCAGTATGTGGAGCAATAATCCGTCTAAAATGAACCTGGCGGTAGAAGGATCATTAATGCATGTCAAGAAAGGCTAACAGAAAAAGTAAACACCAATCTTCAAGGTTAGATTCCATTTAAAACCAAATAATCAGCATATTAGTTTAAACCAACACAGATACAAAAAGTTTGAAATAAAAATTAAAAGATGAAAAAACAGTAAAATAATGTCCTTATCACTAACCTTATCACATGCTATAAAGGAACCAGTTTGACGTCGGCAGTCCTCTTTAGTCAGTAAGTCACAGTATTGCCTGACCTGGGAACCACCTTTTGTTTTGAACTAAAACAACCCATTGCAAAAGAGCCCAATTAGATTAAACTGTAGAAAATTGCATCAAAGCAGACAATAAGCATAAGGGAAAATTTAGCATAGAGCCTATTAAAGTAGGCAGTGACTTTAAACCTTGGCGGCTACAGCAGTTTCCCTTGCAGTTGGTCGGTGAATTAGGTCCAAAAGCTCCTCACCAGTTTTAGACTTTTGCAGCTCCCTGAACGATTTCTTATTCAACAAAGCCTCAAGATCTTTCATATCATCCTCTAAAGTTCTTGGTTTTTGTGACATTGCATTAGGACTACTCCCTTGTGCATTTGGCCCCAATGGGAGTCTGTGCATTGAAGGAATACTCATACCTCTATGTGTCCCCATCATGCCCATTACTCTGGGTGCTCCCCTTGGTCCACCTGAAAACATTGGCTGCAACCCTGACATATGAGGGTCCCCATGGGGTATCCACATTTCAGACATTGGCCTCAGAACTGGCCTTCCCATCCCAAGCAAACCACCATTCACATTAGTACCATTGTTAGTGATTTGTTGAACTTGATTTTGATTTACATTCCCATCTCCAGAACTTGATTCAAGCTGTTGATACTGTGCACTTTCTGGCAATTCTCTTAAAAGTCGGGTACGGTCTATATTCAAAACCATAATTCTTGCCTTGCCACTGACCACAAATTCCTCCACTTCAACACCACCATTATCATCTGCCATTGACCTTAAAGCTATCTCCACTGCAAGTATTGCCCCTGAATCCCCCCCAAGCTCCTGAAGAGCTGACTTTTCTGCTGGTGTCACTGCCTGGTCATTTTCCAATTTCCTTGACACAGTCGAAGAATCAATTGGTGAGAAGGGTACTCGCCCTAATAGACAGACAGCGACCAGTGACCGAACCACTGCTAACGGACTAACCTTCTCCGAATCTACTTGAGATGCTGGGTTTGAATCGATAGATGTTTTGAGTTTTTGATTCCTGGGATTTGTCAAGTCAACTTCAGTAGAGCCATCAGCGTAGGATTCAGAATTGGAGCGGTGAGTTAGTTCAATAGGTTTTTTGGGGTTCAATTTAGGATCAGGCAGAGGCAAAGCAGGCGTAGGAGCAAAAGGACGCTGGTTGAAAGAAGACACAACCCTTAAGGAAAGGTCAAGGGATGAAACAAGATTAGGTATTACGGCTTGTATAGAAGCAAGCATCTCCATGTGAGCCTTGTGCTGGCACTCTATGCGAGCTTCAAGCTGTTGCCTCATATCTTTAATGGCAGCTATGGTGTCCTCATTACCGTCTGATTGTGTTTCCATGGATTCCTCCCTAACACCCAACTCTGCATCACATTTTCAGACATTCTGGTCATCAACTAGGATTGTTTACCAAGAAAAAATACATACAAAACACGAATCCTGAAAAGTTTGATAGTTTAAAACTACGACGGGTAAAGTAAAAGAGAAATTAATCATTCGAAGTATCATCTTCATAAACAGGAATTAAAACTTGAAGCATACTGCTACTGTTTCAAGTTCAAGCACCCACCAAGTAACTTACAACCTAGAAGGTACTCAATCCAGGCATTCACAATAACCAAAAAGAAACCTAAAAACCAGATCATGGCTAGAAAAATTTCACCAATACATAATACCAAAATAATATTTCATCAAATGTTAACATTCAAATAACCACCATTGCATATAAATAAACATGGAAGAAACCCCAAACACTCAACAAAAGGAGTATGCCAAACTCCCAAAGCAACAATACTTATAACAAACCACCCCAAAAGCCAGTTCGAAGCAAAAAAACAAAAAACAAAATGATGCCAATAGTCAATAACCCAAATACCAAAAAGCGCTTAAATTTAAAGGAAAAATAAAACTTCGTTAGCGGCATAAGAGTTACCTTACAATACAGAATAAAAAGCCCTAAGACCTAGAACGAAAAAGAGGAACTTGAACACCGACTAGTTAGGATGCCAATCTTGCAGAGAGCATTCGAAGGTTGAGACTTGACGGTACTTCGGGTTTTTCCGGCGGCGGAGAAAGAAGAAAGGAAAGAGGGGTTTAAGGGTTGCAGCAGTGACGGAAGAAAACAAAGGCGAATTGATGTTGCTGGGAAGATTAGGTGATAGACAGCGTTTTACTGTAATGTTGTATCAATAATAATGAAATTAAAACGTTCTACTTTTTTACTTCATTTTTATTTTTCATTATTTATTTATTTATTTCACTGTAAAGTTTATAATAACATTCTATTTGTTGTTATGTTGGTCAGTGTAGAAGAGATTACTTGTGCTCATAACTTTCACAGAAAATAATAATATGTATCGATATTTTTTACAAATAAAAATAATCTACTGCTTAATTAGATAAAAAAAATTGTTTTAATAAAAATAAAGAAATAAACAATCATAAAAATATATTATTTAATAATATATATTAACTGGATGAATTATAAATATATTTAAATTAATTTGACTGAA
>Ga0123341_1003396_pt1 | contig 13633 bp, 7 predicted proteins | sample Turbeapinknodule_FD_89959 | JGI IMG/M metagenome (GOLD analysis project Ga0123341, IMG submission 89959) | Root nodule microbial communities of legume samples collected from Mexico - Turtle bean Mexico pink nodule | ecosystem: Host-associated > Plants > Roots > Nodule | place: Mexico: Nepantla... | reverse complement strand
GTCTTTATCTTCGGTTAGGTTATAGTTTTAACACCATTTTTTAATTATTTTTAATTAAAAAACAACTAAATATTTATAATTTTTTCAAATTTTTAATAATTTTATTTTTTCAAACGACAAAAGAAAAACAATTTTTTTTTTTAAAAAAAGCAAAGTAGAAGTCGTGCATTGTAAATTTTATATAACTAAAGTTGTGTTTGAGTGATCCGACTTCAATTGTATTAGTTTTACATTGAAATCGTACCAACTTGACACAATTTTAATTAAAGTTCATCACAAACTTAATGAAAGTTATTTAGTCACCACACAACTTTTGTACAACTTCAACCTGAACCACTATTTGAATGAAAGTTGTGTACCCTTAATACGACTTCTTTATATAAAATTGTGCATATATCCTGTCCAATTAATACAACTTCTTCATATATCGTGTTTCTCTAAATTTATAATATTTTTTTTTCATATTCATAATAAAGGATGTAAACTCAATACAACTTCTTTTTTACCAACTAGTTTTGCAATGTTAATTTAGATTTAAATTTTATTTTTTAATATAATATTTAAATTCATTATAATTAAGTTTATTGACAGTATCATAATCAAATCTATTGACCCTACGAGTCATGCGACTTAAGCAATTGAGTAGTGTGTAATTTAATTTTCTCAAGTATAGTGTAAAAAATTAAAAGCAGAGTTTCAAATATATTTTATTCTCCCGTGGATGGTAAAAACATGTTTTTTTCATTGTGGGATAGTACGACCTTTGGTAGCAGAGAGCAAAAGATGTGGTGAGTTTGTACACACACATTCAATGTGAACACTAGCTAATTATTATTTTTAATTACACATCAATCACTAAGGTAATTATTGAGTATTAGAACATAATGTATACAGAGGAAAGCACTAAAGCATGTTGGTTAGTAAAGAAAAAATGGTGTGAGATATAGACAGCTTCCACAATGCAGTTGTGTTTATGGCAAAAAAAAATCTTGGCAAAGGCCAATCCAGAACAAGTGGATGGCAAAGAAGGGTCCTCATTAAGCCTCCATTTGGTGAATTTTATTTTTGTGAGTTGGAATATTAAATGTATTTTAAATCTAAATTAATTTTATAAAATTATTTTTTTATTGATTGTAGTCAAGTAAATCATCTTATCTGGTAGAGAAAGGTGTCGAAATACATAGAGTCAATGTATCAAGATAAAATAAGAAGATATACAATAAATCAAATAATGACGTTTTAGTAAAAATATACATTAAATACGATTCATAAAGAAAATAACCCACTATAAACACTATAAATAAACAGAATTAAATGTACATTTTATTAAGATATTATTCATTATACTTATTCTTTATGTAGGGTCACTTACAGTTACAGTAGTTACACTGTATTCCTATCCGAGTACTAAGAAACAAATATAAGAAAGAAAGTAAAGGAGGAGCAACCGAATGACGAGTAACCATTTCAGTCAGTAACAAATATTGTATAGACCTTATACAAGTATATGCTATAATAGACAATAATAATTATGATATTGTATTAACAAGTAAATTTTAAAATTCAATTTATAAAATTAAATCATAAAACAAATTTTACACTTATATTATAAAATGTTATTACATAGTAGTGCCTCTCCAAACATCGAACTTCTCACTTCAAACTTACCATACTTGATTGATTTTGGTATTTGGTGAAATGGTTCGTGTTGTCGGCATGGAATAATTTGTGTGTAACACCCTTCTCCTTAAGGCGTTTCAAATATTTACTTACGTTTACTCACACCATAGTTTCTCACCTCATAATTTTTAAAATATTACACGACACTATACACTCTTCAAATTTATATTTGAATGATGGAAACAAATAACTGATAATTTCATTCGTTAAGATCTTCAAGGACCGGGGATCAAGGAGTATATAAGTGAAAAATAAAAACAAAAAAGAACGAGTGAATAAGTTGCAAATCCCCTTAAATAATGCACTTATATTATTTAAAAAATAAAATAAAATTTGTTGTGTGCACAAACTCACCTAAAAATTAAGCTATACTTATTGACATTTAAATTTGATTTGACTGTGCATAAATCCTCAAGACTGATATTATTTGAATATTGTAAAACTCCAAAAGTTGACATTAATGCATATGTTACAGTGGTCCCATAAACCTTTAAAAGCCTGATTAACTTGGACGGACCCCGTCTTGCAAATGGCTGATGTCGACGTTTTGTCTACCATACAAATCAATAATTTTAATCATTTCATTATTAGATTCAAATTCAGGTTACTTTAATTTATCTACTTATAATCGATTTCTCTTCAACCTATGGCTATTTATTTATTATTGTTAACGTCAATTTACTAGTTGTTTCTTTTTTTGAAATTTTAGATGACAACTTTCCACAGCAATTTATTATAACTACAACCATACCATGTTCCATTATTTGATTCATCCGTTGAATTCGGTTAACAAAATATAATGTAAAACAACGACGTGAGCGATTATTTAACATGAAATAATTGATAATCCATCTGGAACAACCTTGTTATTCACAAAATAATCTTTAATGAAAAATTGCATTTCTTTAGGAAAAAGAAGAGGAGTCGGTTACTTGGAATCTAGAAATTGGTTTAAACACGAACCGCTCCATAACACCACGCGCCAATTCATTTCATTTCAAAGCGGTGAGTTATTCTGCTTCGAAAGTTTTGTACTTCACAATATCTCAAAAAAACTGCGAAGAAATTCTCTTTTTTTTTCCTCAGTGAAAAAAATTTGTGACTTTTCAAAGGTAACAGACAGAAGTAGTTGATGTTTCCCCACTTACACTCCAACTCGTTTCCTCGTAATTTATTCATAATTTTCTATTCTTCATTTCTCTGTTCGGGATAAGACTTTTCATTCTCACCCTCTCATTTGTGTGCGTGATGACGATGATCACAGTTTAGTCGCTGCTGCGCTCTCGTAAATTCTCTACTATGGCGTCGCCGTCGCAGGGTTTCTTTTCTTTCCGGACATTTTGGGCATCATTTCAGGTTGTTAATTCTCGTACTCTTTCCGTTTTCTGTTTTGTTTCCTTTTCTTCTATGCAGTGGTAGTGGCACTCTGTTTAATTTTGTTACTTTTCATCCCCAAATTTCTCAAAACAAAAAACACATTGGTAAACCAGTGAAATGGAATGAGATGAGACTGAGAGAGGATACACAATTATTATGTGCACAGAAAATATAAAATCAATTTTGATTTTGGTCAAATTTTCAAAATTCTTCCTCTGGCACTGTAGCATTCCATTTTTGTCGCAACTCTGGTGGCATTTTGCGTTGCATTACTCATTTTCAAAAGATTAATACGTTCAGGAAATCATTCGTTTGTTTCTGAAAGCCTTTGGCAAATCAGTTTTATTCAAGGTCTATGCTGGCTTCAAAAACCTTGATTATGTAACTGAGTTTCGATTTCAAAAACATTGAAGTTGTTGTGTTTTATGACTGTGAACCATGATTTTGCCAGCAAGATTTGTGTCCTCCCTGTTTGGATGTATATGGTAAATCTGAAAAAACCAATCATGTGATGTGGTGGAAAATGAAAATGCTTCCAACTGATAATAATTATGTACTGCCTTGTCGACTAGGTAGTTTATATGCATGTGCAGTGGCAATAATTTCTTGCTCAACTTTAGACTCAATTTTTGTTCATTATGTCGGGGGCAGGGAGGGATGAGGCTGCAGGTTGATCCCTCGGCTCACACTATCAAGTCCCATGGAGCCGCACTTGCAAGAAACCACGTTCGTGATTGGCTTATTTTGTTGCTTCTCATAGGGATTGAGGTTGTCCTTTTTGTCATCAGTCCATTTTATCGCTTTGTGGGAAGAGATATGATGGAAGACCTTAAATATCCTATGAAAGAAAACACGGTTCCCGTTTGGGCTGTTCCTGTAAGTGTTTTCTATTCTTTTACTGCATAATAATTTGAAAGTTAAGGTTCAGTAGGTTGCTTCCTAGTCTATGGGGATCTTTTTGTTTGCCTTTGGGTTCGTTTTTAATTGTTTGGGTACAAAAGATGTACTTCTTTTTATGTCGTGTTTTTGGGAAATTTGCTTCCTACACGTCATTCTTAGTTTTATCTGATGCTGCTGGTAATTTTAACTAATTAATTGCTCTTCTTCTAATGACCAGTTATATGCGGTTCTGTTGCCAATGGCCGTTTTCCTTCTCTTTTATATGCGCAGGAGAGATGTATACGATTTACACCATAGTGTTCTAGGTAATAATAAACCTTTTGCTTTTGTCATGCATCGAAGAGTTATTTTATTTAAGATGTGATGGTTCATTTTCCTTTGATTTAATCTTTGAAATAACTCCTTCAATAAATAAAATTAAATTGTATAAAGTTGATTTTAAGGAAGAAAAGGAATAAGTTTAGAGTTTTATGTGATTTTACATTAATATATTATTAAATAACTAAATAAAGATATATAGATTTTGGTAATTTTGTTGAAGGCATGTGCGTGGTTATATATTATGGTTGTGTTAGTTGAAAGATTGGTGAATCGGTGTTCATGTGGTTGATTACAGGCTTGTTATTTGCTGTTCTGATCACTGGGGTATTAACCGACGCAATAAAAAATGCAGTTGGCCGGCCTCGGCCAGATTTCTTTTGGCGTTGCTTCCCCGATGGAGTGGAGGTACGCAACTGCTATAATTTATGTCGCCGTAACTGCCACTATGAATCTTCCGCTGCTTGTTACCATGTTAATTATGTGTTGTTTTCTTAAAACCTAGTCCTACTAAACGGTTCGGAATCTACTCTAATGGAAAATTGCGATATAAATATATTAATAACATTAAAATACCATATTCTCTTTATATAAAAATATAATTTAATTGTTGGAAAAGAAAAAAATCCTAGTTAACATTTTTGTGTCGTCGTCGTGGAGTATGTTTCTAATCAGATTACTTATTTTACTACAATCTTTTCTATAGGCTTTTCATTTGATGGGCTCAATGTTGAAAAATAGTATATTATTATAGATTTTCTATTGATTCATAAAGGAATAGATTATCTTAATAAAAAGTTTTATACTAGTATATCTTTGCCTCGTTGACTGGGTTCTATATTGGTTTACTATTGAAACATTCCTGTGTTGCTACTTAAAATAAATGGTTGAATATCCAATATTTGAGAACAGACTCATAATAAATCCAATCACTCAAGTTGTAATATTCTAACACTTTAAGAACAAGTCAATGTTTTCTAAAGTAACTCAAAAATATGTGTTTGTTTTTGTGTCAAGTATCTCTAATAAAAAAAATACTAAAAATAGAAGTGTTATTGAAGAGAATTACTTATAAATTTATCTTCTTTGTTCCTTTTATCCTTTAGTTTTGTTTCATTTGAATAATCTTTCTTTCACTATACAATTTTTCATTCTTTCTTTCTAAATTGTTCAACTCTTATATCCCCACAAAATTTACTCATATATTCAAGATATTTTTCCTTTTTCTTACTTTTACATATTTGTTTCATTTGTGTGATTTTGTTTGATTAGTGTATTACATTTATAAATACGAAAACCTTAATTTCCTCAAATCAAGTTATTTTTAGAACACATTTAATCATTTTTACTTTTTTTTAACATTTTTTATCTATTGTTTTTTTTTACATGAGAATGTATAAGGTTTATGCACTAATTATTTGGTATCTATTTTGATGTTTACACAATTACAATGTATTCCTTAAATTGAAGAAAAGAAAACACATGTCATTTATAATTTCACATTTCCTTTGTTATGATTTTTATTTTTTATGTAAAATAAATGTTTAATTAATATTTAAAAAAGTAAGTATAAATATAAGTATAACCTATTAATCGATGAGAAGGTGAATGCGACAAAATTTCATATCTATTAAATGTGAAATATGAATTTTTTACCTTGTACGAGTATAATCAAACCTGTACCTGACTCATCTCGTAGTCATCCAAAAAAAACTTTGGTAAAATAATGCAGATAATTTTTTAATTATATAATTAATTTTATTTATCTGTTATCTATAAAAAAAAATCTTCCATTTTTATCTTACTCTCCTCAAATGGAGAATATTTTTCAATATATTTAATCTCTTTCCTTTTATATTTCTCACTTTTCTTCTTCTTCTGGAGATAAGTTAAACAAACATAAAAGTTATTATTGGAGCAATGAAATCTTGTAACTTATTCTGGAACTTCTTATATAAGTAAATGTAAGCATAATTACTCATGAAATAAAGGTTTTTTGTGTGTGAACTGAAGAGATAAAAATAGAACTTATGTACCAACGTGAGACTTATGTTTAAGAATTTTGCACAGTTTGAAAACTAACAGCAGGGATTCCGTTACTTCACAGCATCGATAAGACCGTGCATCTCTTGTTAAGAACATCCAGATTAAAATATATTCTAAATCCACTTTTGTGTCTCCTCAAATCTTCTTTGTTACACGATGCTTTTGTCTGTCATGTGGATAAAAGCTGTCAGATTCTTCTAGAAAAGTATACCTGTCATTTTATGCAGATGTGTAACTGCAGAAGAAAGCTCTCATTTAATCGTTTTCTCTTTGATTAACTTTACAGAATTATGATCAATGGGGAGGTGTGGTGTGTCATGGCAAGGAGAGCGATCTAAAAGAAGGACATAAAAGTTTCCCAAGCGGCCATACATCATGTGAGCATCAAAAACTTGTTTTTTTAGTATTTTTTCCAATAGTGGGAGCAATGGCAAATAAATAACAATGCATTTATTTTGTAGACACAGGACGAATGTGAGCATTGAGTTATATTTCTCTTAATACTTATTAATTAGGTGAATATATATTATTATAAGCATAGTATTAGCTAAAAGCAACCTCGATTTTAATCATGGGAAGAGTGTTTTGAAGAGTGGGAAATTGGTAAATGTTATTATATTCATGGGATTACTAGCTCATTTGTGCTGAAAATGGTTTATTTGTCTGATAAATTTTGTTATGCAGGGTCCTTTGCAGGTCTAGGTTTTCTCTCTCTGTATCTATCGGGAAAGATTAAAGCTTTTGATCACAAAGGGCACGTAGCAAAATTATGCATTGTTTTTCTTCCTCTTCTTACTGCTTGCCTGGTTGGAATCTCTCGAGTGGATGACTATTGGCATCATTGGCAAGATGTGTTTGCAGGAGGACTTCTGGGTTTGTTTTTATTAACTGCAAAAATGTTGTAAAAGGATTCAATATCCCAACAGAGTATTAAATATCAGAAGTCATTTTGCAAAAATTTAATAAAAATGATACTCATATATCTACTGTCTGATGTTTCTTTCAGGACTCGTTGTGGCAACCTTTTGCTATATGCAGTTCTTCCCTGCTCCCTATAGTAATGATGGTAACACCCCTATCTCATCGATTATTATCACCAGCATGAAGACAAATGTTAAGCTTTTGAACCTATAATTTAAACGTGGAATCTGAATCTGATTTCTGTACTTCATGTAGCTTCCTTTTTATGGCCTGGTATAGCTTTTTTAACTTATTTAAAAGCCTCTTCTATGAAGACACATCTCTCTGAACAGCCTATAATAGTAGACTTATGGTATATTCAATTACAAATATAAGAGTAAGATGGAAAATAATCAATGGAAAAGAAGAAGAAAAAATGAAGTTTTACTCTACTATTTTAAACTTTTTCTTTTTCTTTAATTAAATACTTGTAATTTTTACTTGATTTTTCTCTTCTGTTCTTTTAATTTATTTCTGTCTTCTCTGTAGCACATAACATTTTAAGCCAACAAATTTCTCATTTTGTGCATCTCGAAATTTTGACATGTAGATTTGAAATTCTAAAAACACTTTGCTATGTTAATATTTAGATAGAGATGCAAATTAATCAGTGTGGAAACCTTAGGATCGTTTTTAGAACAAGAGCAGGTTTACTGCACTAAGCCAAATTAAGTCCAGGTGGAAACTGGTTGTACATGTTTAATGATTTTTTCCCCTAAAATACTTCCTTCTCTTATTCTATGATATAAAAATAATCATCTATATCATTGTTACAATATATTCATTTCACATTCATGTTGGTCATTTCTTCTCCAAGAAGAAATTATATGGGTACATGAATTAGGCATAATTCTGGGTTTGGCCACCTTTACCTTAAAATGCAGCTGATCTCGTTCACTGCTTGAGAGTAATACCAGGTGGCTGCTGCAGAAAATGTTTCATACCTATGTTTACTTACCAGCATTTCATGTGTGATGTTGTCCAAAAATTCATACACAACATAGTATTCATACATCGTAATTCGTAATATAGTACTCATTTCAGTGGCTTCTTTTTTAAGACTGTTTTATTTCTTCAGGATGGGGTTCATATGCATATTTCCGAGCAATGGAGGAATCACGAGGTAATGCAAACACGGATAACTCGCCGGTTGTGCAGGCCATGGAGGAAGGGGTTACGACGAATCAAGAACCAAGGAGAAATGGTGATACCTTTACCCCTTACCCTTTTCGTAGCCCAACCTTGGAAGCCATGGAAATGGCACAGAAGTAATCTTATAGTAGTCATCTCTCGGCTAATCTTCTTCCCCTTGCTTCCTTACTTTTGTGTATACACGGGAACATTAGATTTAGTCACTTGTGAAGCTTCTGTTGTTCATGCATTATTATTATTGGCACTGCCACTGTAAAGATGAAAAATGGCGGCTGCTTTCCGCTGAATAAGATCATGTTAATCGATGCACCTAATTTTGCTATTTTGATCGGTTTTATGCAGACTAAATATGAGATGAGTCGAAATGATTAATCTGGTATGTATTATTATTTTATTTTTATTAGTTTATTATGGTTTAAGGAAGTGTTCAGTATTCCATATTTACCACAATGAGCTTTTTTGTTTACATTAATTCATATTGTTCTTATATTTTTTATTTTCCATTTTAAATTGAATAGATTTCAAAAGAATAATAAATGATGATAAAAAATGGGTATAAGAATATAATGTCTGAGAAACATTTATTTTACATGGTTTCCTTTCATTTTAAAATTAAGAAAGTGAGAATAAAATATTTCTAATGCTGGTCAGAGGATTATATACAAACATATTTCTGATTATGCTTTATTTTTAAAAAAAATATTTACTGTATATGTCTTGGACCTAATAGAGGAGGATATTTAGAAGGTGTCTAAATTTTATTTTATATGCTTTAGCAGTTATATATATTTGTGTATGTAATACAGTTCAAAGAAAATTATTTCAATCAACAAATCTCAATAATTCAATCTTTTTTAAATACCAACATGCAACAATCATATAGATCACACATAAATCTATACAATTAATATATTCAACAAACAAAATATCAAATGATGCATTTCAAAAGGCGGGCTATATTAAGGAAGTCTTACTAGATTCTAACATTATCTAAAATTCAAGTTGTGCATCTATGTCAGTATGTGCCTGAACTCCCTTATCCTTTTCTCACCATTGAATATCTTAATTTGTGTGACTTACACCATAATTGAAATTAGGAATATCTATTACAACATAAACATCAATACTTAACAAATAAACAAACATCAACTCACATTATCCCAAATGAATGACTCAAATTCAAAAAAAAAAACTTCTATACTTGGCAACCATTTTCATGCAATATATAAAATATATAAAATTTAAAATTTCATAAATTAATTGAACATTCAAGTTAGTATTCACTTTACATTTATAAAGGTATTCATTTCTAAAAGCATTATAGTAGATATATAAATCAATTCAAAGAAACAAGAAGAAAATGAGAGAAAAGAAAAGAAAAGAAGAAGAACGAAATTTAGCTTGAGCAAAAATTTGGTAGAGACCATATTATTTTTGCTTCACCGAAAATTATTTTTCTTGAGCCAAAATTCTTTTGCTTGAATGAAAATGGATCCGATAATAGACTTAGTTGCATAACTATTTTCACTTGAGTAAAAATATCATAGACTTAAGTAACTTAACAAACTTAATTTCAAATCTTCAACAAAAAACAACAACATTCCAAACCCTTCATAATCCATTTCAACAACATTCAATATTATTTTCATCGTCAAAACAACATCTAAATACCAAACTATCAAAATATATCTTGTCTATCTTCTCCACTTCAAAACAACATAGAGTCAAACAATTTTCAACAAATAACATTCATACAAGATAAATTTAAATTTATGACCACGTCACCTCCACGTCCATATTATCTAGTCTAGTATACTATTAAAAAGTTAAAACTAGTTTCCCTTACTGAAAAACTTATCTTCAAAGCAACCCTCCAAAATTTAAGTTAAAAAGACTACACAAAATTGGTGGCTCTAAAACATAATCAAATTTTAGCCTATGATAAAATAAATTAAAATGATGACTTTTCTCAATTGTCCCCACCAAATTGATGATAAGAAATGAAAGATTAGTAAAACTTTAGAGCAAATATAAATGATTTTTGATCCACAACTAAGGTGTGATCAAATTCTGAAATATTTGGAGAAAGAAAAGTTAAAAAGAAAAAAAAAAAAGAAAGTATAAGAAGGAGAGATAGAAGCTTTTTGTGTTTTGGTTTTAAGAGGTTGATGTGAGTTGTTTTTTTTTTTTCTTTCTAAAATCATCAAATATTTCTACAGAATAGCCTTTCTAGGTACAATATGCTTGAGAAAGTGATTTTAAGATTGTCCAGTACAAATTTATACAGTGCAGAACATAACACAATGTTATTTGTTTAGTGACTTAATCGTTGAGCTATAAATAAGTGATGATTAACTAATATTTGACAAAAACTGATTTTAGAAATTACTATTAAAAAACACTGCTATCTTATAACTTATTAACATCAAAGTACTAAAAAAAGAATAAACCATAGATTCAATGAATGCTTATGTAAGTTTTGATTATCTGGGGAAGGCATGATATAGGGATAGTGCCATCATATATGCCAATTCAACTCTTCTTCCATTATAATATATATATACTCTTATGAAATCTCTAGTTCAAGGTCGTAAGATAAAAACTAACTAAGTTTTTTAATATTTTTTTAGTACCGACATAAAAATAAAATTTAAGTTTTAAATAAGATCTCAATTTATAAAAAAATATTTTTATTTTAAAAGTATATATTTTTGTTGTTGATTTAAATTTATATTTAAAAGTAATTTTAAATATTTTCATTTACCATAAATAAAAATCATAAATATTTTCAAGCACAGTTTTTTACTAATGTCGGAATTAATAACAGAACCAGGCTTTTGATCTTTTGTCATCCTCTGTGACAACCAAATCCAAATCAAGGAATTGAAACTCCAAACATTCTCATTGTCACACTTTCAACATTTTGAACTATGATTACATAACCTTTGCATAACTTTTATGTGTTTTAAGGTCAAAGTTTTGGATTTCTTCTAGAATAGTGTAAATTACCTTTTAATATTTTTGAAAACTTGATATTAAATAAATACTAGACTTTACCCTTTGATATTAGTACATTCTGTAGAAATCCCGTTAAGCCAATATTTTCTTCTGAAATATATTTTACGATAAAAACAAGATGAAACAATTACTTATTAGCAATTTGTGATAAAATTATCTAAAAAGGTAAAAGAAAAAAAAATATTTTGTATAAACAACTTAAATTTATGAACTAAACTTGAATGTGAACAATATTTTAGAATCTAAAAACACATTTTGGCATGTGTTATTTATGCCAATATAATCTCATCTCAATGGTGATTTCATGTGATAAATTTGATAAAACTAAAATTAAAATTAATTTAGAGTCCAAATACAATGTAAATATTTTCACAGATATAATCGCGTAACTTTGGGGAATCTGAAACAGTGAGAAGAGAAAAAAAAAGGGATTGAAAGTGAGAAGAAGTTGAAGATTCCAAAATGGGAATGCAGTTCCACCGCATGATTCTATTGAAAGTTCTCTCCAAACACGGTAGGTATATATAGGAAGGAATATGTAACACCTAAATTCCCAACCCAGCTTTTGTTTGGGTGAAGAATATTCAAACCCAATAAAATATTATTGAAGGGGAACCTGAGAAACTTCAGTTTTCAATGCTCACTATACACCCTTTCAAACTCTGAAACTGTGAATCTATTTCCCGTTACATTGTCTCTTTGCTTTCATCCATCTTAAGCATATTCCAATGTTTCATTTCCTATTATTATTTTACACCCTAAACCCTCACCAGAGGACAATCTACCAACTTCCTCTTTCTATTGCCCTTTTGCTTTTTTGTAACCTTACTCTATTGTGTACTTTCCCACAAATAAAAAAAAAATAAAAAAAAATAAAATATATATATATATATATATATATTCATAATTGTTCTAGCATATAATTAAGCCATAAACAGTAGTTTTCAACCCTAATGAATTTTGTATCTTGATGATCGGTTTCTATTGACTTTTATGTCAGATCGTTCCTTTTCGTTTCCTAATCATATTAAGTTATAATAAGTCTAATCAGTGTATTTATCAATTATCATATTTCTGGTCCCATCACTCGAAAATACCGTGATCAGAAATAATTCAACCATAAATCATACCAAGTTCAACCCATAATCATACAGATCTTCAACCTCTGACGTAAACTAATGAGACTTAAAAGCTACTCAAAACTCAAATCCTTACTGTGTTTAGATTGATATCTAATATGATCGAAAATGATTCAAACATAAATACTATCAAATTCACACATAAATGTGTGAATACTTTAAAAAATTGACTTATTCAAATAAAAAATTTATATTTTTTTTCGAACCTCTAACATTATTCTAAAGAGAAATTTCCTTAAAGAGGAATTTCCCATTTTCTTTTTTTTAAAAAAAAGGGGTTAGGACAAAATTATTGTGGAACATTTTCTAATGTTGATAACAAGTAGCTGAACTAAAGTTAAGAAAATGCAAATAATTATGTAAACAAAGTGAATTTGGATGTTGGAAAATATAAAATAAAAGTAAAATGGGTGTTCGCTGCCATGTGACATACTTACACGCCAGCTTCCAATGTTCTTACAAAAGGGAGACATTAATGCAAATATTGAATGAGTGGTCAAAGGAAAGAAAAGGAAAAGCCAAAAGCGTGTGAAGGGTTTATATTGTCATTTAACAATGTACTATTATTATTATTGTTCGATGACAAAATATTAAATAAAATAAAGAATACTACTCATAAAGGTGTTCACATTTTAATGGTATTTCCTCATCTTTTTACAAAAAATAACTCACTGGTTTATTATTTGTTAATTGAAAGTGTCCATTTGTCACTAGCTCCTTAGAGTTTAAAAAATCACTTAAATACTTAAAAACGATTCTATTATTCTAGTAAATATTAAATAAATTTGACTTCATTAGTGTCAATGATGAGAGATAAATATAACATTTTAACGTGTTAATATCACATTAACATTTAATGAGAACATACATTGACAATAATGATTTAATATTATATATTACATTTTTATAGAATTCATAACCAATGTAATAAAACATTTCTTTACATGCATTCATTATCTTGAAAACATATATAGTTTTAGTAAAAGAGGGTAATTAGAATCTAAACCATTTCTAGGTTTATTTTTTATTTATATATTATTTTC
>Ga0123341_1003394_pt1 | contig 13641 bp, 6 predicted proteins | sample Turbeapinknodule_FD_89959 | JGI IMG/M metagenome (GOLD analysis project Ga0123341, IMG submission 89959) | Root nodule microbial communities of legume samples collected from Mexico - Turtle bean Mexico pink nodule | ecosystem: Host-associated > Plants > Roots > Nodule | place: Mexico: Nepantla... | reverse complement strand
TAGTAAATATAATATATATATACACACTAAATTTTTATGTATTATTTATGTAAAATCTTCTTTGAAGACTATGACGACTATTAAATTGAATCAGATTCTGGTGAATGTTAGTTTTTGGATGAAATTGTATAAAGTTGCTATCAATGAAGATGCTACCTAAACAAAGAATCAGAGTTATTGACTCTGCGTATATTTGAGATTTATTACGTTAAGTCAAAGACTTTTTCTTTTTTTTTATATTCTGAGGTTAGGTATCCTATGTTACTTGACATCTCAGCTAGACTGACATCTCAAGTAACAACAATCATCTTATTAAAAAAAAAAATTAAAAAAAATATGGAAGGATTATACCAAAACTCATATATTAACAAAAATGATATATAGGTAGACTATACCTATTAATAAAGAATGCTAAGAACATACTAGATGAAAGCCTATTATACCAATGAAAAAGATTTTCTATGAATAAATCATAAATTAACCAACTTATCAGCACACACATCCCATTCACGAAAAATATGAGTAACCTTAAACCTGATTTTTCCACAGTAATCAAGACAAGTATTTCATCGATTACGAAGCATCCAATGAACATTTGTGTTAGTAGTAAATGCAACACAAACCAAGACAGAGTCACATTCCAGCCAGACATTAATAAGTCTCAACTTTTGAGCTTCCTCCAAAACATATATAATTCCATAAAATTTAGCAACCAAAGTAGTCTGAACATCAAAAAGCGCAGAGAAAACTCCAATAAACTCTCTCATACTCCCACGAAAAATACCTCCACAAGTGACAAGACCTGGATAACCCCTAGCAACCCCATCAGTGTTAATTTTAACCCAGCCTGGTGAAGGATGATGGAGATCTCACATCGACTAGAGATAATGACATTTCATTGTATATAAGTGGGTGCAAACTTCAATCTCATGAGCCGGTTTTATGGGGTTGAGTTAGGCTTAAAGTCCACTTCGTAACAAAAGAAAGTCTCATCTAACAAGAAGAGGACGAAGAACTTTACAGTATGAGTATTAATACCAAAAAACTGGGGCATTCAAAATAGCTGATTTAAGAGTGAACCGACCAGACTTATCTAGAATCCAATTAGGAAAGTCTTAGACTCTCATTTATTTTTAATTTTTTTTATAAAAACTTTCATGGTAGACATTATTATGTAACTTGACATCTCAACTAGGCTGACACCTCAGGTAATAATAATCATATGTCATCACATAAAAAAATATTATTATTAAAAATAAGAAAAAAGAAAAAAATACAAAAATATGAGGGGACCAAAACTCATATATTAACAAAAATGATACATAGGTAGACTATACTTATTCATAAAGAATTCTAAGAACATACTAGATGGAAGTCTATTATACCAATGAAATAGTTCTCTATAAATAAATCATAAATTAGCCACTTATCAGCACATGCATTCCCTTCACGAAAAATATGAGTAATCCTAAACCTGATTTTCTCACAGTAATTAAGACAAGTATTTCATCGATTACGAAACATCCACAAAATATTAGTCCTAGCAGTAAATGCAGACTCTCACATTATGTTAAATTAGACAAAAAAAATTATCTATTTAAATTTTAATTTATGTTAATTAATACAAAATTTTAAAAATAATTAAATAAATAGTGTTAAATAAAATATGCTGGATAAATTGTCATTTATCTTTAAAGTATAAATCACTGTAATTTAGTTCTTAAAAAAGATTATTGATCATGTTGGTAAAGACTTACGTTTTAATGTTTTAAAATAAGTGTGTGATAATAAATTATATGTGCTAATCAAATTTTAATTTGTGTAGGAGAGGTGTACGAATCATGATGCTATATGTAATCTCCCATTATTATACTAGTTTTCATATAAATATTTACATATATTTATACTTATAATTTTTATATTACTAAAATTATATTGGATTCTTCAAAACATAATAATATATACAAAGATTATGTTTTTTTTTGAAATAAATAAATGTTCATAATTATTTAGACTGACTTTAGATAGTTACAAATTTGTCTGCATCAAATGTGATTGCAGTAATCACTACACAAACAAAATTTTAAAGGATTATTTAACGTAACAAAAATCATAATGAATCACAATAATTTTACATAATTTTAAATTTCACATATAAAAAACAACCATGGTCTCTACCATGTTATAAAAAAATCATTTAAAAGTGTTCTTCACTTTAATGATTTAAGGAATTACATTGCCATACTTATGTTGTCATTAGAAAAGCTTAAAAGTCTATAACGTATTTCAGAAAACCTGTATCGATACACCAAAACTTTCTAGAAACATAATAATTAAATATAGTTAAAATATTTTATTGCATTTACTTTACATGCCTTAATGCAAGAATTTTGTTTTAATTTATGTTATTTATATTATTAGTGAAGTCAAGACGTTCACAAATTTTATTAAGAAGTTTCAATACTTTTCATTACTATTCACATTAGAATATTATTATTGTAACTAATTATCATTTGTCTTTCAACTCAAACAACATATATCTTCAGATAGATTAACAAATGATTTAAATAAAGGAATGCACAACTTTCTCGCATTAAATGTATATGTGTATGACTATGAATAATATTCTTTTTTTAAAATTGGATATGAGACAAGGATGAATACATACATATCTGTCATGTCCTGTTTCAATACTCGTCCTTATTTTAAACTACTAAAACACTTTTAATTTATCAGGTAACTTAAAAAAACTTATATTAACTTTTTTGGGTCTTTAGTTTCATAACTTATTTATAAGTCACACATTTAATAATTTTTATTTTTTATAAAAAATTATTTAATTAATAGTTAGAATAATAAGGGGACCGATATATATGAATATACCAGTCATTCCCCAATGAGGATGAGGATAAAACAAAATATTCATATCCGTTGGATTTAAGAATGAACATATGAATATTTTTTTTATTTTAAAGATGAGGATGAGATAGTCTAACTGTAGTCACCTTATTATATTGTCATCCCTAATCATCACATTAAATGTCAACACTTGAGTCAACTCAAATAATCATCATATTAATTAAGTATCATACCTATTCATACAAATTAAGTTTCATTTCTACTTGAACTACACACCATTTTTTTTTTCAAACATTTCTTTCTCAACATAAATCAATTTTTTTTTTGTCTCAATTCAATTAACTTCAAATAAAAAATTATTTCAATGACAAAACACTTAATTTTTATAATTATCATTAATTCAACAATATAACCACAACTTTAAAAAACCATATAAACCTAATTTACTCATCAATTATACCTTTATGTACACGTTAACATCATAAAAAACAATATTAAGAATTTTTATATATCTTATTTATCCATAAAAAAACTTAATATCATAAAAAAAATCCAATAATTTTAATAATATCACTTTGGTTCATTCACATATATATAACCTAGAATTTCAAAGTTTTACATCAATTCCAGCTATGAATTTCAATTAACTTCACTTACCTCAAAATATTGCATATTTCAAAATAATTACTTTGAAGAAAGAAAAGAAGTAGAATTTTCTAAACTTTTACTTAGAAAACTTGATTAAAAAATCAAATAAATCTAAACTAATGAAGGTTCATCTTTTATAATCATATCTTACGCAGGTCTACCTAACTCATGCATGCAAAACCAAAAAATAAAGACTCCAGACTTAGGAGAAAATAAAAATTTAAATATAACATGAATGTTGAATTACTAAGCCATTCAAAATATTATGTAGACAAAAATATTAAATAGAAAAAAAATCAATTGATGTTCCTCTGTGCTATTTTTGAAAAATAAGTGTGTAAAAGACTATATTATATATGATTATCATTTAGAATTATTGGATAAATTGATACCCAAACATAGTCAAGTGTTACTAATGATTTCTTTTTATTTTCTTAGTGTCTTTTTAGTGAAGATGATTTTTTATTTATTTATTAGTACCATGAAGTAAGAAATATATTTTATATATATGTTGACAATATTTTATAAGCTTCACATTTCTAATTTTTTATTCATGCTTTATATTTTAAAATTTTTTACTAGCTTATTGTGTTTTGGTTGTAATTATGTTAATATATGTTAACAATTATAGGTTCTAAATAAGTTCATAAACAAACTTAAAGAATTTTCTTATAAATGTTTTATTATCCTTGATTTATAATTTTTCTGATAATATGTCTAAAATCTTTCTGATAAAGTAAATGTTTTAATTTTTTCTTACATTACTGCAGTTATTCTTTTGCAAAGTTAGCCCTTGAAATGATCCTCCATTCTATGAAGTAACTGTTGTGAATTATGTAATTGCAGAGTGCACTATCACGCTTGAAAAGGATGTACATGTTATGGTTTAGAAAAATGTTTCATGAAGATCCAAGACAATATTATACATCCACTTTTGAAATACACGTATTGTATATTTCTTATTTGTTTTTATCAATTTCTTTCATCACATTATATTTCTACAAGCTTATATTTGTTTTTCTCTCTAGGTATAGATAACTGTTTTGAGTATTAGAGGAAAGTGTGTTAGTAAAATAGTGGAGTGTATATAGTATTAACCATATCAGCACAAGAGATGAAGCTCAAGCTTGACGTAGAGCCCAAATAAAAAAAAAATGAAGGTCATTCTTCCTGAACCTCAATCACATCTTCAGCTACCTCCATAAATTTAAAAAATCCCAAAATTACTTTTCAGTAAAAAAATAAAAATAGAAATATATTATAATTTACATATTCTGGAACACAAAAATAAAATCCGTAGTAAAGAACTAAAAAATTACACATTTCAAATTATGTAGTCGAGATCCTAGGATAAATTTACCGAATTATATAATTTAGAACCTATTCAACAACTAACTATATAATATCGTAATCCAAAACTTATATAAACTATAAATCCTACCAGAATTATTAAATTACATAATCTGAAACATATTCAACAACAAACAATACTGGATTATGTAATCCAAAACTTACTTTAAAAAATAAATCTATCAAATATGTAATAATAAAAACCTTATGGCATTAAATAATTTGGAATCTATTTAACTATCTAAAACTATCGAATTACTCTATCCCATTTAAAATACTGTGGATGAAGAGGGTAACGTGAACAATGTAGGACCGTGACAGAGAGCTTTAGAAGGGAGGAGAGTTTTGAAGGAGGTGGAGCTTTGGAAGGGGATGGGATGCCGCTGGGGGAGTGAAGGTGCAAAGTGAGTGAAAGTGAATGTGAAAAGTAAAAGTAGATTAAAGTAAAAATTAGATTAAATTTTAATTTTTTAATATTTTTTACTCAGGGTATAACGATAAAATCGGTTTTAATATAGGAATTGCTGAAGAAGTGATGAAGGTGCAGAAGAAGCAGTCCACTTAAGATAATTCTTGTTAAAAATATATAAATATGTACTTCCTAAAGTCAAATTATCTCGAGTAACAACTCATAAACGACCAATATAATCCGTGTAAAACCTTACCTAATTCTCTTTGATTAAAATAACAAGCCATTTAATAGACTATTAAAGGCTTAGATAAAATATTGAATTAAGATTCTTGACTATGTCTTTCAATAGAAAGTTAAACACCACTTCACAGTAGTCAAATTAAATTTTAATTTTAAGCCCTTAATACTACAGTATAGAATCAAATGGTAACATAATTTAAAATACATTTCACATCCACAACGCAAAACAAGCAGAAATTTGGGTTGCTTATTTGCCAGTGAATATGTTCTCCTATGGATAGCCGAAGGCCTTTTCTGAAAAATCAAACTTCAAAAACTCTGGTGCTTACTCTCGCAATGGATATGGTTTATGACTCCAAAATTCATTCACTTAACGGAAAATCATACAATCACAATCTGTGTAATTAGAATACATTCAATGAAGATATAAAATTATCTAAAAACAATGTTATTTGCAACTTAAAACGAGATTCTGCCCTTGCTGCTGCAGAAAATAATCCAGCAGCAATTTGAATACCCAGGTCTTTAGGTTCTTTATTTAAACCGAAAAAAAAATTAGCAGTGGAATAATAGGGTAATCTATCTGAAAGAATATGATTAGATTCAAAGGACCCTAATACGTTACAATATAGAACCACGTGAATGATAATATTATAACCGAAAGACTAAAATTAAGAGCCCAAAATTACCTATGCTTACACAATAAACTTGGAAGAAAAATATCAAATGACTACCTTATTTCAATCATAAAAATACCATAACTAGGATCCAATTTATAACTTCCCTCTTCTACCAAAAGCCAATCTAAAACTGTTTATAAAATACATTTTTTCGATTGAACAGACATTGGAATAAATACGCTCTTTCGATTTTCTGCACAAAACTGTTCTTCGCCGTAGCCTAATACCTAAAATCAAACAGTTAGGCCTTGTGGGGCACCGGCAACAGGTGCCTTGGGCTTTTGTTTTTCCACCACAATGGCCTGCGTGGTCAACACCATTCCAGCAACTGAAGCAGCATTCTGTAGTGCACACCTTGTAACCTTGGCAGGGTCGATAACTCCCGCGTCTACTAAATTCTCATACCTGTCAGCCATAGCATTGTAACCAACCTCCCATTCACCATTCTTAATCTTCTCCACAACAACTTCACCTTCTATTCCAGCATTTTGAGCAATCAATGCAGCAGGTGCTACCAGAGCCTACATTGTGTACATAAAGGCAGCAGAAGGATCAGCATTCATAATATTTTTTAGATTTCTATCACAGCATATCAAATGAGATATTAAGCTTATTAAAGATTATAAATATAAATAGAAAATTCATTAGTCCAATGTATATATATTGAGAAAGGATAAATTTAATCTTGATTATTATGTAGATACCATTTTCCATTTGAGATCTGAAGCATCCTGAAATGTGAAGGGATTTTAAAAAGCATCTAAACAAATAAGTTTAAGGTGGAATGGGTTTGTAGCTTGCAATTATTGCGGCTTGTGAAAGCAATAATTACACCATACTCGTCAGAGAATGTGCAAATTGATCATCATTCTCACCTTTTGCACGATGTCAGCTCCTAGCCTTTCGTCTGCCTCCTCAAGCCTTTCCTTGATTGCTGGGACATAAGTGGAGAGATGAACCAGTGCAGTACCTCCACCAGGAACAATACCTTCCTCAATGGCAGCAAAAGTTGCATTCTTCGCATCCTCAATTCGTAGCTTTCGATCCTCAAGTTCAGTCTCTGTAGCAGCACCAACCTTGATGACTGCAACTCCACCAGACAATTTAGCTATCCTCTCAGCCAGTTTCTCAGAATCATACACTGAGTCAGTCTCTGACAACTCCTTCTTTAACTGACCAATTCTGGCTTGCAACTCATCCTTTGTTGCTGCATCAGCAATGAGAGTAGTAGAATCCTTGCTGATGGTCACTTTCCGAGCCAAACCAAGCTGCTCCACTGAGGTGCTTTCAATAAGCAATCCCAGATCACTCGCTTGGAACTCAGCACCTTCCAGTTCAACGTACAAAGTTGTTAACAAAGTATCTCAAGAAAAAAAAAATAGTACTACAAAGTTATACTTCCACAACAAATTTGTGTTTTCTACTTATAGATGTACTTTATTAGACATTGAAGATGTGCCAGCTCCTACTTATAGAATAAACATTGACATGATTATAATACTTATAACATGAACAGCATCAACAAATCATTCACATTAGCCACAAAATACTGTCTGTGCTCAGGCAATATCCAACAACAAATTTAAAACAGATATAAGTTCACATACCAGTCAATATAGCAATGTCTTGAAGGAGGGCCTTTCGTCGCTCACCAAAGCCCGGAGCTTTGATGGCAGCAACATTAAGGATACCACGCAGCTTATTCACAACAAGGGTGGCCAAAGCCTCACCGGTGACATCCTCCGCAATGATAAGCAAAGGAGCTCTCAGTTGAGTGGTTTTCTCCAACAATGGAATTATATCCTTTATTGCTGAAATCTTCTGATCCGTAACCAACACTCTCGCATTCTCAAATTCAACTGTCAACTTTTCAGGGTTTGTAACAAATTGAGGTGAAATATACCCTCTGTCAATCTACAAGATTAAAGCCATACAATTAGACTCATAAACAACACAACTCTTTGGCCCTATTTAGATAAACTTTACAAAAGAAACATAAGTTAAACTATGTGTCTCAACTTTTAGAAAGGGTAAAAAAGAAAGCTTCTATAGATTAAAGTGGATAAATTCATTTTAGCTTATAAAAGAAAAAAAAAATTCAAGTTGTCTTCTTATTTCTTATATACAAGTACTTATTGAAAAGTTTATCTTCTATTATCACAATTCTGCATAGAAATCGCACCTCCATTCCTTCTTCCACTTCAACCGTCGTCTCAAATGAAGACGAAGACTCGATGGACAAAACACCATCAGGTCCAACCTTATCAATTGCTTCCGCAATCATTTGCCCAATCAACTCATCATTCCCAGCAGATATAGATGCAACAGCTGCCACAACACCAACAAAATACATAAAAAAAAAGCTCTTAAAGCAGCATCTACATAGCAAAAACATTGACAATAATAACATTGCAATAATACCTTTGATATCATCTCCACCTTTGACAGGCCTTGCTTTCTTCTCCAACTCCTCCACCAATCCCAGCACAGTTTTATCAATTCCTCTTTTAAGAGACACAGGATTTGCCCCAGAAGTCACACTGAGAAGCCCCAGCTTAATAATTTCGCGAGCAAGAACAGAAGCCGTGGTTGTCCCATCACCCGCAGAGTCATTAGTCTTACTGGCAACCTTAATTAACATTTTCAGAATCATTAGTCTTATTAGCAACCTTAGTTAACATTTTTCCACAGTCTAAAACTACCAACATCAACAAAAACAACCACATATTCACAAACCTCTCTAATAAGAGCTGCACCAGCATTCTCCATGGCGTCGGGAAGCTCAATAGCGCGAGCAATTGTCACACCATCGTTAACCACTTTTGGACTTCCAAACTCATCCAACACAACATTCCTCCCTAAAAAAATTGCAAGCAATGAAATAATCGTGAATCTCTGTTCTACTTAACAAACACAATAAACAAATCTAGTTTTACAATAAAAGCCCACCTCTCGGCCCAAGAGTCAGCCCAACGGCGTCGGCGAGCTTGTCAATGCCGGCCTGAATCGCAGCCCGGGAACTCTGGTCGAACGCAATCTCCTTGGCGGAGGCCTTCACCGCGAAACGGCTATTTGGTTGCCGGTAATTCACTCTTCCGTTGTGGTTCGCTCTTCGGGTCAGAGACTGTAAGAAAAGAAAAAAAAAATCGAAAACCAATTAATCAGACGCATAAACAGAGACGGAGATAAACATAAAAACTAGGATGTTAGGTGTTCGGAGGAAAATGAAATTGAATTGAATTTGGAGAAGGAACCTGGCGGTTAGGAGTGCGCAGAATGGAAGCGGAAGAGAGAGCGTTTGCGGAAGCCATGGTGTGGAGTGAAGGGAAATGGATAAGGGAGTGGTAACTCTAATACACTGAAACAGAGTGAAGAAGATTAGGGTTTGGGCTTTTATGGAGAGAGTGTTGGGGTTCTAGAAAATTCCACCTATTCCAGAACCGTTGGGAGGCTCTTGTTAACGCAAATTGCAACTTCGGATTTGTCGCTTACTATTATTTACTACACCATGTAAGAAAACAAAACCGTTTCTTCTCCTAAAAATAAAATCGACTTTACCTATAGACAATTTTATTTATTCAAATTAGGATTTTTATTTTTAATTTTAATGCGTGAAATGGAATTTGTAAAGTGATTATTGTTTTATTAAAATTTAATATTATAATATAACATGCATAAATGTTCAATAAATTATGAAGTTGTTACGGTTTGTTTGTTATTTGGTTGATAAAAATGTTTTTTTTTCTTATTTCACATTTTAAATAGCGAAAAATTCTTCCGAACTACTATATATTGGTTTAGAATAATAATAGTAATATCATGTGGAAAAGTGTCGTAAGAATAATATTATAATTTAAAAATATTATTAAGATTATTTATAATGCTAAAAAAATAAAATACAAATCTACTGCAAAACATAAACTTATGCCTAGAGACCAGATGCAAGACAGAAACACATCTAAATGGGATTTATGAAAAGGGAAACGTGTTTTTATTAGAAATGTGTTATATGGAAATATATTTCTGAGTTGGAATTCGATAGAAAAAAAAGTGAGTTGAATTGGTTTTGTTTATCTAACGGATCAAAGCGTGGGTTTAGGGAGGAAATTTAATAACAAGATGGTTAGGTAAAAAAACTTGTTTTAATTAAATTATTGGTTTCTAACCTGATAAAATTAATTATTAATTTAATTAGAAATTAATTTAAAATATTTCTAACTATTATTAAAGATCAGTTTCGACTCTAATTGTGATATGCTTCCTTATTTCTTTACTTAGGGTCACCTCATTAGGATATATGTAATTATATTAATTTTCTACATTTTAAACAACAGAAACAATTATTTTTTCCTCTTTCGCTCGTTTTTTTTAGTGTTTAGGGTATGGATCTATAGATATAGATATAGATGGTTTCAAAATGTTAGCTATTATATTCAATATTGGACCCTTTTACTCAAATTTGTAGCTCAATAATAGTCTTGGTTGTCATAGAAGATCCATAAGCCATCGTGTATAAAAGAGTAGTCTCGGTAGATCAGTAGGCTTTAAGATGTCCTTCATCCTACAGGATTGGACCTTGACTTAACCCTAATCCAGAACCCCCACCCCAGCCCAATGCTTGGAACCTAGTTAGGGATATTTCTTCCTGCACCCCTACATTTTTCTTCTTGCATCCCTATATTTTTTTTCATACCCCTACATTCTTTGAAATACCAGAATTATTCTTGATAATTTTGGGTGATTCTGGAATAGAAATTATGTAAGCAAAAGCTGTTTTTGGAATAGGAGTTTCTGTAAACAAAGTGTTTTTCAGAATAGGAAATCTGGAAGTCAAAAAATAATTACAGAATATATTTTTTGGAACACATTTTTTTAATTTCCAGTGGTTAATCTGGAATTCATAAAATTTTTTCCGGAAAGTATGTTCTAGAAATATTCCAAAAAAAATAATTTGAAACTCATTTTTAAAAGGAGTAAAATGGTCTTTTCCAAAAATGATGGGGTGCAAGAAGCCATTTGTTGGGGGTGTAGGGAGAAACACTTCCTAGTTAGGCTAGTGTGGACTTAGTTTTAGGACTGTTTCTTCCTGCACCTCCATATGTTCTTCTGTCACCTCCATATTTTGGATTACATAATTCAGAAGTTAATCTCGAATTTGAAAATAACTTATAGATTATGTAATTCAGAATATATTTTTAAAAATTGGTATTTTGGATTATATAATCCAGAAGTCTGGATTTGAGAGTAGCTTTCGAATTATGTAATCCGGACACACATTTGAAAAAAGGCTTACAAATTACATAATTCATAAGCTAATTTAGACTTCCAAATTATGTAATCGGAAAACTAATCATACATTTGAAAAAAGGCTTCCGGATTACATAATCTAGAAGCTAATTACAAATTTGGAAAAAGACTTCCAGATTACATAATCCAGAATATTATAGAGGGACATTTTTGGAATATCAAAAGTTTATGGATGTGGGAGAAGAAAATAAGGAGGTGCAGGAAGAATCAGTTTAGTTATAGAGCTGCATTTTTCCTGCACTATATCACAAGGCTTTTTCTTCTTGCAGACCCTCATTTTTCTTCATGTACCCCATAATATTTAAAATACCATTTTAGTTTTCTTTAAAGTGATATGAAAGTCTTCCAGAACACACTTTACAAAATTCCTAGAATGAGATTTCTAGAACAAAATAAAAATTTCTTGAACAAGATTTTTCATAATGAAAATTTCAAATGTATGAAATATATTCTGGAATAAGTTTTCTAAGATTTCCATAACAAACTTTTTGGAGCCTATATAATACCTTTTGGAATACATTTTTTTGGAATGAGTTTTTTGGAACAAGTTTTAAAACACGTAAAATATATTATGGAAAGAGATTTTTGGAATAATATTTTGTTTGTAAGGCGTTCTCTCTCTTTTTTTGTTCCTTTGCAGTATTCTCCCTATCTTATTCTACTACAACAATGATGATGTAACAATGGCGACAGTAGTGGCGATAGTGGTGGTCTAGTGCAATGAAGGAGATGCAAACGAAGAACAAACACAGTGCCAGAGCAGAGCAGGGAAGGAGAGTGAGAGAGAAATGTAAAATCCATGAGGGCAATGTCATTATACCAATTAAGGGGGTGTAGGTAAAAAATGGGGGTGCGAAAGCAAAAACCATATCACAATCTAGTGAGAACATGGACTATGCACTCATTAATCACCTTCACTCACCATAATTGTTAGTAATATAACTTTCACATCAATAAACAAACTTAACAATTAAGCAAATAATGCAATTTCTTAGCACATAATGACATAAAAAAGGTATAACTTGAAAAAAGACATAAAAAGTATGACTTTATCAAGGTGCATAATAATATTTTTGTATTTATAATGAAGTTATATAGTTTGATCTATCACATCTACCTCACTGTAACTCCTATAATGCCCAGATTCCCTAATCCCCTCCCTTCCAATTTTGAGTGTTTGCCAAGTAAGAAGAAAACGTACTGTTGTGAGTTTGGCAATAGATATAAGGTTAAAGGTAAACTAAAAATATATAAAATATTATAAAACACGTTAGAACTTGAAAAATTAATTGTTTCAGAATATATTCAACAATGATGTAAGGCAATTTAAACATATATTGGTTTGGCTTGAAATTTCAACACCACTAGTATCTAATATCCAAGAATTATTAGAATTCTTACCTATTTCTAATTGGGATGTAGAGGATTCACCAACAACATTGCTTATCTCTAAATGACCTTATGAGACGTTTCATTTGCAGTTAATGTATAATCTTGAGAAGTTGTTGAATTTGATATGGAGTGAATTTATTTGCATATATAAATCAAAACATAAAAAAAAGAGTTACATTGTCATTCAATTCCAATACCTATGAAGTTTAGCTATTAATCATGAGTAAGATATTGTAATGAATACCAAAGTAGCTTACACTTAAGGAAATTACAAATTTGAACTAATTTTCACTTTTCACTAGTGATCAAATCTCCTTTAGACTAATCTATTCTATTTCTATTTATATTGTTCAACTATCTAGTCCTAGTTTGGTTCCTACACTCAGAGCCTCGATATTCTGCTCAACGGATTAGGATTCTTCTTATGAAGGTTTATACGTTTGAGTTTCACCGGACAAGTCAGTCATTCAGTCTCGGTGACCAACCGATCGTATCAAAATAAGTATTGTAATTGTAAAGTGACACAATGAAAGTAAAATTGTCTCTTTAATAAAAGATTATGAGTTCAAATTTAAAATAGAAAAAAATTAATATTTTTTTAACAATTACTAGTGATATAATAATAATAATGAAATTAATATTATATGATATTTCATATTATATAATCATTATTAATTTATAAAACTTGAATAAATTTTTATTAATTATATTTTTATTAAAATAAAAATAAATTTATCATATGTTATTTTACAT
>Ga0123341_1003392_pt1 | contig 13643 bp, 14 predicted proteins | sample Turbeapinknodule_FD_89959 | JGI IMG/M metagenome (GOLD analysis project Ga0123341, IMG submission 89959) | Root nodule microbial communities of legume samples collected from Mexico - Turtle bean Mexico pink nodule | ecosystem: Host-associated > Plants > Roots > Nodule | place: Mexico: Nepantla... | reverse complement strand
TTCTAAACACACAACTTTAAATAATCTAATATAAAATACATCAATTCAAAATATATATATATATATATATAATTTCATCTCAATAAACATATCATTACTTTCAAGCATATATAAATAAATTGTTATATGTAAATATGATGGATTTATAATTACTCAAGTTAAATATAGTTATTAAATAGGAAAACAAAACCAATAATTTATTATATAAAGGTATAATTGAAGTCATTTAAAAAATAAGGGATATCTATTAGAAAACGACAATATCTAAGTATTATTTAAAATAATAAAGAAGATTAATGTTATTTTCAAAACCAGAGGGAACGTGATGATTATTATTTAGTACAAATCTCAAGTAAAATAAACACAATTCCTCCCTTTTTTTTTCAAGTTTGATGCTACCAAATAACTATGAATTGCTGGCTTAAACTACTTACCGAATAAGCTATCAATGATTTTATAAATATGTTTGGACAAATTCTTTCAAAAAAATAAAAAAAAGAATAAAATACATTTTCGAATGATCTAAAGTGAAATTACTATAATATTAGACAAATTACATTATGAAAACCTATGTATTTTTTTCCAAAACCATTCTTAAAAATATTTATCTGAAAAATTTATATTTAACAAACCTTTAATATTTATCTGAGAAATTTATATTTAACAAACTTTTTGTTCCTACTAGGGAGATGAGACCTGGAATATTATTGAAGTCTTCTTCTCCTTCCTTCGGTCAGGTTGTTGGATGATGAACTGAGTTCTTCTCGTCCTTATGCTTCTCCTTCGACACTCAGTCTCGGGTGAACACCGGATGGTGGGGTACTTGCGAAGGCACTTCGACGCTCAAGTCAGTAAAGCGGGTGATGGTATTCTGGTAGGTGAACAGTAATAAATGACGTATCTTTCTCTTTGGGATGCGTGCTATTTATATTATTCTAATGAGTCTACCTTGTTGGACCCGTTTATCAGAGTGAATTTTGCTTAAGATTGCATTACCTAATTTTTAATGATGGATTAATTTCATTGATCTTGGTTTGAGCGTTAACAGTAGTATGGGTCGGCCGGCCGTGATGATTCCACTTGACTCGGCCAAGGTTGTGTGATCTCGGCAAAACCTCTTAGGTATCAGTCGCCTTGGCCAGGTCTCAGATAGTCAAGTGGGTATCAGTCAGGGTGATCAAGTGTCGGTCTCGTTCATACCGATACACCTTTAACCCTGAAAAAAAAAAACTCCACAATAAATCTTTAGTACTAACATGGATGAACTCAACCAATGACCACGAACCACATAGCTATGGTAATATCAAAGGTTTAACAATATTTCGATTTTATAAATCTAATATATAAATATTTTAGATTTTCCCATAATTAAGGTATCATAGACATCAATTTTCTTAAAGAAGACAAATTGTTTATTGACGTGATAAAATGGTGTGCGAAATGTAATGGAAGTTGTTGAATGATTATATTATTTAAAGTTGATGTTAAATGCAAGGGAAGGATCTAAGTGGAAATGTGATGGAAAAGCATAGAAACTTAGGTCTTTCCCCAAAGATAAAGATGAAGAAAGAAGTTACAATATTTTATCTAAACGTGTTGCATACCACATATCTATCGTGTTCCTGCAGCAACTTCAATGCTTCTTAATTCTACACGCTTAAAATATTAAACTGTCTGAGATCAACATATATTATTATTATTATAATACCTAGGAGTAAAACCTTCTATTCAATTAATCTTTACTTATAAACAGATATTTATAAAGTAATAAATGATTTTATAAATAATATTTTTTCAGGAAGTACTATTTATCTTGTGAGGTTCTCAAATTTTCATATTATTATTATTTATTATTTTTATATTATTTTTTTAAAAATAAAAGTTTTAATGTTAGACATCACTATAACTTGACATCTCAGCTATACTGATATCTCAAGTAATAAAATCATTTGGCATCACATGAAAAAAAATATTATTAAAAAGAAAAAAAAATACAAAAATAGGAGAAACTAAACCAAAACTCATGTTAACAAAAACGATACATAGTTAGACTATACTTATTCATAAAGAATTCTAAGAACATACTAGATGAAGTCTATTACACCAATAAAAACATTCTCTATGAATAAATCATAAATTAACCAACTTATCTCTACACGCATTTTCTTCACGAAAATATGAGTAACCTTAAACCTTATTTTCTCACAGTAATTGAGACAAGTATTCCACTAATTACAAAACATATACAAAACATTAGTCCTGACAATAAACACATCACAAACAAACCAAGGCAGGATCACTTCAAGCCACTCATTAGTAAGTCACATCTATTGAGCTTCCTCCATAATATGTATAACTCCATAAAACTCAACCATCATAGCCGTCTGAACATAAAAAAACACAGAGAAAACACCAATAAACTCCCTCATACTCCCAAAAAAAATACCTCCATAATTAAAGTATCATAGACATTATAGTATGTACTGGGAGTGTTTTTTCATGTGGATACCAACTGTGGAACTCGTTTTCAGCAGCAATAGTTATAAACTTATCTTGTTGACAAAATTAGATAATAAAAAGAACCTAACCAATCGTAATTTATTAGTATCCTATCTTCTTGTTTTGTCTATGGTGATGCTAGATCTAGATGAACAGAAAGGGGCAATTGGTTGAAGTTTGAGTGATTGGAGATAATAAATGCAAGAAGTAGTGGTTGCTGCTTAGACCCGTCACTGCGAGGATTGAGTAAACATTCACATCAATCAGTGACATTTCCCGTGACACTGGGAACTTCAATCTCTGGGGAACACTTGACAAACACCAGCTTTTTACCCTTTATGAAATGTTGTTACTCTCTCTTTATCTATCTATCTATCCCTCATCATACTTCTATGGCTTTCAATCAATTTACTTCTATTGTGTTTTTTCATTGTTGGCATGCAGTTCCACTTGGCACATTATTTAGAGGGAGAGTTTGATACGGTTCAAAAACTTGCAGGTCATCTTCCTAACTCTTTGCCAATATTTTATTCAACAGTATCTGCCCAGCCCATCTTTGTCTAGGGCCTCTCATGGTGCCAACAAGGTTTATTCTCCCTGCACCATACATTTCTTACATGCACCCAACAGCACTATATAAAAAGTCTTTTGTAACCTTAGTGAAGAACCTTTAGATATTAATATCTATAAGCTTAATCAAACCATTTCGGATATGAAAATCCAGAATTCAAAACTAAATTCTGAATATAAAAATCTGAAACTCAAAAAACACTCATAGATGTTTGATATCCAAAACTCATAACTCAGGTGTCTGGATATTGGAATCCGCTGACATCTCAGCTAAATAAAAATAAGAACGAACATGGTATCTGCACAGCAACTAAGAATGAAAGTTTCCCTCCACCTCCACCAACTCCATTCAAAACACACCAAACACTCCTATGCAACTTTTTTTCAAAACAAACAAGACAAGATAAGATAAGGGCAATGTTGGGTTTAAAAATTTATGTTAGGTGCATATAAAAAAAATATATGTTGCAGGGAGAAACTGCTGCCAACAATACTAAGCATAATCCACATATATCATTGCTGACATTTTCTTCAAACCCAAAAATTGATTAATAATACTTTTAGTCTCTCTACTAGTATTTTTCTATTTTGATTTATTTATTTATGTGCAAATTTGATCTTCCATTCGTTTAGTTGTGCCTTTTTACCCACTAGTTTATTTGACATTTCAATACTTAATGAACATACCAATGTGAAAACTTTGTAGCACATTCACATAAAAGGAAATGAAGACACCTAATTTCAGAAAAAAAAAAAAAAGACCAAACATGATAAAAAAAAAAGTAAGAAAAGAAAAATTAAGGGAGACAGATCAAAATGGAAAACAACAGAAAAGAACAACTTAGAACATTGTTGAAGACTTGGATGAAAGTCCCTCTTAAACAAAACAGAAGGCTTGATCAATAAACTAACAAGATGTGACACGACAAACAGTTTTGGTAGTTATATACCAAATACTGTCACTGTTCTCTTTGAAAATACTATACAGTTAAACTAGGGGTCTCACTTGTTGATGAAGACTCCCCAAGAAACTCAGATCTCAATTTCATCAACAGTCTGCCAAGATAATTTAAGCCTTCTCCCTCTCGGCCTCCACCCCAAAACAGATCATGTGGTGAAGCCTCAACTAGAACAGAACCGGCAGTGGATAGAAGCATAGTTTTCAAATGCGGGTAGATTGAGAACTTGCATTTCAGTGCCTTGTACATGACATCGATCTTTATGTTCTCCCAGTCAGATCTTATCTGTGTGCCCAATGAAAAAGAAAGGTTCAGTCCTTTTACAAGGAAAAGAGAAAGGAACCAAACCAACATGCAAGATTTGTACATCATGACACTAGTTAATGCATATCAAAGCTCTGGGACTAACTGGTCAGAAATTCAATTACCGTTGCCCAAACTCTTCCAATGTTACATTTAGCAGATGGCAACGGGGGGCATGAGGTTATTTACCGATCAAATCATTAGTTCACAAATTTAAATTCAGCATAATTTAGTCAACAAAATTTAAAAGCTTTTAGTATTATTTCCCTCCCAAATCTCCCCAATATTGGGAGAGAAGGCAAAAATTAAAGGGGAGAGATTTTGGCTCCTTTATTTCCACTCCACTCCCGTCAACTATCTTAACCAATCAAGCTATCTTTTAACACCCCTCTCCCTCCTGTCATTTCACTCGAACCAAACAGTAAGCTTTTGAGAAAATGATTGGTGACAGAATCCAGAAAGGAAATATTGTTGTCAATCAAGTCTGAGTCAGTAGGTCAAGAGTTTGAGAAAAGTTTTAAAACAACAGACGATTATACCAGATTAGGTTTCTGCTTTTGCATTGACCGTCCTATTCTTGCAGCTTCTTCTGGACTTTTTGCAGATTTAATCCTTTCAACGCAATCTTGTGCCATAGGATCATCCACCCCAACAAACTTGTGTGCCTACGCATTGAATTATATGTATAAGAATTACAACAAAACAGCAAAGGAGAACAGAATTAGTGAAAAAAAAATCAAGTACCTGGTAGTAATGCTCAACACTCAACCAAGTAACATAATCACCATTTTCATCATCCATTTGAATGGGATGAGGAGAGAAATTTGATAATGCACCGTAAAGATCCCATGTTTTATAGAAAAAAATGATCCTTGACTCATATGGTGAGACAGTAGGATCAACAACAAAAGTTTCATCACGTGATGGGATTACAGGTATCATGTCTGGTAAGGGCTGAAGAAATCCACTAATAAGCATGTCGGGTCCAACCTGCATTACAGTATCCAGTAACACAACCTCGTCTAAGAAATGGAAAGACATTATACATTAAATATCAAGACGTAGGCAGCTCAGTTGGGAAATTACTTCGTCTAAAACATCCAATGCTAGAGATACCATCTAATTTTTTCCTTAGATATACCATAGCTTCGCAATAAAGCATATACCAAAGCATGTCTTTTCTGAAAGGGGGACAAAACCCAGTACTTATAAAGGAAGACAAATGAACTCCTACTAACCTGCTCGTAGCGAACATCAATTAGATTTAAAGCCTGTGTCATCTCAACCATCCCAAGATCTCCCACAGGAGATGGTGCATTCTTTCCACCAATAATTTTAGGAGCAACAAAAGCATAAACCTGAAGGGCATAAATATCACCAATATCCAACATATCATAAAAAAAAATCAAGACAGAATAAGCCAACTAAGCCAAATTAATTCTAATTGGAATTTGATAATTGTGATAAGTGCAACCATCTAAGCCATGGAGAATTCGGTAAGGGTAGCAGTATAGTTGTAAACAAAATCCTCTTGCAGAAACAACACAATGACTATGCAGAAGTACAACCCAGAACAAGCTAATTGAGACAGAAATGAAGGGGATTCATCCCATATCAAAGATTTTTTTCATTCTTGTTTGTACTTTTAATTCTAATAGAATTTTATTTTGTCAATTACAAGAAAAACAAGTAACTATCATCATCAAGCTATGCATATAGAATCACTTTTAGCTCAATAGTTATCCACCTCCACTCTCAAAAGGCCAAGAAATATGGTATTACTGATCATTTTGGTCGATGATCAAAACATAGGAGAGCATTCAATGAAAATCTCTTGATTATCCCAAACTATTGTGTGTAACCATTCTGTTGCCAATATATTTTTAGCCTATAATCTATTATATAGCAGAAAATAAGTTGTAACCACTGAAAATTATCCTAACTATGCTAATAAGTAGAACTTCAATTTTTCTCAAAGAAAATGAAAGTATGAACAACACCTTGTGAATTACTCCAGATGAAATAGCAGAGGCCGCCAGTGTTCCTCCACATTCCCATAAAATTGAAAGATAACCACGATCGTGGAAATACTCCATAACTTCTCGGGGAGTCAATATGTCAAACTCCACAACCTCAACTCCTTTAGATGCAAGCAGCTTCTGGAAACTCCTCCTTGCACCCCTTTGTGTTACAACTATGGTAGAAACCTCAGCCATGTCCCACAGGTTTGCTTCTTCTGGAAGATCAAGCGTCTGGGTCATCACAATGCGCATTGGCATATGCCCCCCTCCATGTCTGGCTGTTAGTCTTGGATCTGATTGAGTTTAAAAGGAGGTAAGCTATAAAAATACAAATTCAGAGAAATTTGAAGACAATAACAATGATACTCACTGTCCCTTCGAACCGTATTTCCTCCCACAATGACAGCATCACTTCTACCCCGTAGCTCAAACACTAGATTTCTAGACTGCTTGCAGCTTATCCATGACGCATGGCCACTGCTAGCAGCAATTTTTCCTGCAGCATCAAAAGGAGGGTAAAAACTAACAAGACAAATACAAACATCAATGTTTAACTTACTTCTTTCAAGTAAGCGCAAATCAATCTCACCATCAAGGGTCATAGCATACTTGAGAACAGAAAAGGGAACACGCGAAGCAGCTCTACAAATCAAAGGTGCATTTACAAGAAGACACTCTCTTTGTGCATCCTGCAAATGAAACAAAACAATGCATGCATGAGAATAAAAAATCAATCGATAACACAGGTCTATCAAAGAAACCCTAAACATCATATAGTTGTTATTTCTGAGTTGATTCAGACACTTAGTCGAGCTATGTTGCTTTTATTGTTCAATTGAAACAAAAAGCAAAAGGTGTTGAAGCATTGGACACACCTCAATGAGATTACTAGTGAGATCCTCTCCGAGAATATCAACATGCAGTCCTTGATTTCTGAGAGCACGCACAGCATTGCCACGGAGATGTTGCAAGGGATGCCTCATTCCAATCACAACTCTTTTAACCCCTCCCTAGTTTGGTTTCACAGACAGGGTAGGATCATTTATCAACTACAAAACACAAACTAGAGCCCAGACAACATCGTATTCGTGAGCAACAACAACATCAACACCATAAGACACACATGCGGGTTTGGTAACAAACAGAAGAAAGGCAAAGGAGAACCTGGAACAGAGCAGACACGGCACTGTGGTCGCCGTGGCAGTCGCCGGGCTCCATGTTCAGATAGGCCGTGGCGCCTCGGCAGAGTTCGCCGGCGGCGTCGACGGCCTGGACCTCCGCGGCTGCGGTGCCCTGCGCGTAGAGGTAGCCCTCGCCGGCGACGTTGCCGGCGGGTGAGAGGATGACGCAGCCAAAGTTGGGGTGGGGGGAAGTGAAGCCGGCAGATTTGTCGGCGAGATGGGCGGCGCGTCGGATGTAGGTGGCGTCGAGCGCGTGTGGTGCGGTGGGAAGGGACGCTCTGCATTTGCAGATAATTGAAGAAGGGTTTGCGCTGAGAGTGAGAAACGACAGCGCCATTTTTGAACAGTGAGTTGTTTTGTTTGGTTGGGTTTAGATTTTGGGAGACGAAGATGAAGAAGGAAGTGATGGTTGTGTTTGGATCCTATTAACCCAAATCACAATACAACCTATCATCACCATGCATTTCGAACCTCCATCATCTACCTTTTTCACCTCTTTTTTCTTTATTATTTACGTAAACTAGCAAAGATTAATTGTTAAAATATTACACAATTACATTATTTTTCTTTTTATTTATTCAAAGATTGTCACTCTTTTCTAACTTTTTTTTACTTTTATAATTTTACATATTTTTAAAAAATCTGTTGTTCATTTCACAAATACAATAAATCCATAAAAAAAATATTTAAAACTTATAAGATATAAATTTATTAAAAATCATATGTCGGTACACTCTTACTCTTATAAAATCAATAAGACTTTTTTATATCTACAATATTTTAATCTTAAACTAATACGGCCTAAACAAATCTCTAATTAAATTTATTTATAATGATGCGCTCCTTACTTCAAACTCGTAACATTATAATTGTTTTGCGTGTTGAAATACCATTTAATTTCTTTTTTGCCTATGGACTTATATTATATAATTTCCTTCTTTGACTAAGTTATCACCTATCGGAAACTTCATTCGTGTTTGATGAACCACTTCATCATTTTAAATCTACAAGCCATCCACAAAATATACGCCAAACAAATTTACAGAAGAATTTTCAATACTAAGAAGCTTAATTCTAATATAAAGGGAAGAAAACAAGTTCCAAACAAACACGTGGAATAACTTGTAAGCAAATTACTTAAATCCAAAAGTATTTGCCTCTACTTAACTTTAATCAATGTCAGATAATAAAAAGTTCAATTTAAAAAGTACATGTCAAAACTATGAGCAGCTAATTTATTTTTAAAGCTTATTTAGAACTTGAACGTGACTACTAAACTGATGGGAAAGAACAGATAGCTTTATCACATTGAATTAAAGCTAACAAGCAAAACACGAGAAAAGCAGGCAAGCGGTGAACTCAAAAGTTTAAACGTCCAACGGCTGCATTAATGATTTGAAGAAACGATAAGTTAACAGGGAAAGTACACCCATTATTGAAACGACCACTCAAAATACAGTAATGCACCCGTAGAACATATCAGAGTGTCGCAGGCACCGTGATATGTCCCCCAAGGGCACAATGAAGTCAAACACAAAACATTAACAAAATAGACTAAAAGTACTACTAGGAGGAATTGAACTTGGGACAATTCGTGCTAATATCTTAGCTAATGGTACAAGAGCTGAAGACAAGGTAATATCTTCAGCCCTGAACCTCCACATCACATTTACTCCTCCTCTTCAGCCTCCTCCAGCCAATTAACAAAGGGTTCCAGCGCCTTCACAAAGGTTTGCCTGTACCAGTTGCAATTATGCAGTAGTAAGCAACATAACATGTAGCAGGAAAAATTACAGACATCATAGGGTGTAAATGACTATCTTTAATAGGATACGTGTCCTCAAAAAGTTTTCATACCTGCCCTTGGTGTTTGTTCCTTTTCGGAACCAGTGAAGGATGGTATCTTCAGCCAGTACGTCCTGGTCATAGAGAGATCTAACAATCTCAGGGAACAGCTTCATAAGTTTAGCATCCTCATAGCATTGCATTTGTACTTTGTACATCAGCTCCAGCTCAAGCTTCCCACTGGTACAGAATGTATTCAACAGTTCTGCCCAAGTTTTTACCTTCATGAATACAGTGTTGTCGTCAACAACTTTTACACAGATAAAGTCAGGCAGAAAATGCAATTCATTTGTTTTGGTTGATATACAGTTACACGTCAACTTCCTTCGATAATAGTTTATATAATTAAAACAAATTGAACTGTGCATCTCTTAAAACTATCTAAGAACAAAATATCCAGCACTAAGAACATGTTAGGCAGCACCCAGCTAGCCTTTAAATGCACAAATCCATTAGCTCATGAGCAGTTCTTTCAAAATAGGTACTGAAAGTTTACACGAGTCTCAAGTAGTTCAAAATTTAAAAAAAGGTAAAAAAACTAACATAGAGTCTTATAAGAAAAACCTATGAGTTGGCTAAGGCCATAAAACAAGAATTTTTAAAATCCCCAGACTTGTTCAATAAGAAACTTGAGTCCACAAGGTCCTAAAGAACAAACATGAAAATTCCCAACCATAATACGCATAGATGCAAAATATCTAAAGGAAACCTGTCGGAGGGCTGCATTTGCATTCTGTTGCTGATTTTTCCCCGACCACTGCACAGCATCCATTAAAACATCCCATACGACCCGCACCACCTCAATGTCTGGCAATTTAGCATCTCTAACTCGCAGCTTCACATTCTCAATGACTTCAGCTGTATCAGCCTCCTCTGTTATCTGTGTTGTTAAAGCAGACTTCATTTCCTTCAATTTCACCTCGAAAATTTTCTTGTCATTATACTCCACCAAGGCCACTAGTCCTTCCTTGCTAAAAAAGTAGACAATGATATATAAGTTTCCACCATAATTAACAGAACAATATGAAATGATAAAACACAGTGCACCAGACCACCTTAATATCAAGCTATGGAAATGTTAGACAAAGTATTGAATGAAAATAACACAATCATTCCCCCACGAATTTTAAACTGATAAAAAAACTCACTATGCATGACTAAATGCTTCCGCAGATTCAGAAACAATAATTACACACTTCATATAACAAAATTGGTAATTTTCCACTACCATTGTAAGGCAGTAATTCAGACCTTGTGCAGTCTATTCAACTCGATTTCTTTGGCAAAAGAAAAAAAAATACAGCATGTGCTATGCTAAAGCTCGAATGTTTAACAAAACCCAGGGATAATAACTAAGGATTGCAAGTCTTCACGTTATATTTAAGAATTACATTTAACCAAGGTCAAGTACTAAATATAATAAGGAAAAGACAGCAGCTTTAAAGTATCATATTCAGCAAATAACAGTGAACTAAGATTGATCCAAGTGTGTATTAGTATTCTGAAAAAATAGTTCACAAAATGAGATCGATAAGTTGTTGGAACTGCTAAAAGTAAAACAAAATAGGATCCAATCGCCTATACAAGTAACACAAACCATAACATAAGAAGCAATAATTGTAAAGCATATTTTTCTATGAAGATATGTCAGTATCAGTAATGAGACCTGAAATGCTCAGAGAAAGCTTCATTGGATCTTTTTGTAGGGGGGAAAAAGTCCAAAAGATTATCCTCTACTTTTCCCCGCTTCAGAATTGAAATAAGATCATCAAGACTGTTATCAATCAGATACTCCTTAAAGAAGTCAGTCATAAAAGACAGAACTAGCCCTTTGGCCACAAGGTTATCTTTAAGAAGTGGTTGGAGAACAGTTTCTGGTGGGAGACCAGACAGCTTCTGGGAGAATGCAAGTGCTGTGAAGATTGCCAACTTCTTCCTCTCATTTTCCTCGAAAAGCTCCAAGGATTGGAGGAATCTTCGCATGACATTTTCAAGGTTCTTGATGAGAAATGGCCTTCGCCGCAAAATCTTCTGTATATAGATTACAGATGGTAAGATGACTTCACGCTTAGGCTCACACTCTATTATAGAGTGAGGATGGCGGTCCCCTTCATCAGGTTTGGTAGTTCCAGGTTGTGTACGACCCCCAGTGAAAACAACCTAAAGTAATGCAAAATTAAGCAATAACTGACCAGTAAGACATTTTGTACGAGAGACAAATCAACAGACAGTAAAAAATCAGAATACATGAAGAAGATTAAACTATATAATGATTGTATCAATGCTCTAGTAAATGGAATATCTAAAAAACTGTTCAATAAAAATATCAGGACATAGATTCAATTATAGCAGTGCCTTGCAACAATGTCAGCGAAAGCCCAAACCTCCCTTCCAAAGAGAGAGAAAAGTGAAAAAAAATAACATCTATGTGCATGCGTACACAATGAGAAAGTCTTGGTCAGGTAGACAGTATCTAAACAGGCCACATCATGATAGTTACAGATATCATCAAAAAGAATGAATGTCATAATACCACGACTATGCATCCAATTCACTCTAATCAAAATTCAAAAATAAAAAGATTTCCAAATAGCTCAAAAAATGCATGGTACTAAAATCAACAATGAGAGAACAGAGGTAGTCTGTTGGTTTAGGAAGCTTGCCTCAAAAAAGGTGTCACCGTATCTTGAGAAGTTAAGGTCTGAAGATTCAATGCTCTTAGCAATAAGTTCCTGCATGCACAAATTACTAAATCAGTTGTATGAATAAATCACAGCACGACAGTGTGTATGCAATTCAGACAGACAACAAATGAAAACTGTAAATGCACCTATAACATTACCAGATCACCAGCATTATCCAAATAAATCTGGACCACTGCATCCGAGAATGCTGCAGGGTCCAGGGGCGCTGCAATATTCCGTTTGCGGGTCTTAATCCGCGTGCCACTAGGGAAGGAGATAAAAAAGAAAAAAAATAAGAAACTCAACACAGATTTGCATACATGAACAAAACAAACACAATAGCAATAGGTGTTACATGGAATAGTTATATCATTCTACACAAATATTAGCTGTAGATACCAGAGTTGTACGCACAGTACCACTTACATAATTAAAATACATAAAAATAACCAAGACCCCCATTAGCTCCAAAAGTTATAAATAAGCAATAAAAAATTATGTGTGGTTCACTTTTAGTAAAACAGTACAAGGAGAGAGCAAATTAGAATGCAAGAGCATCTTAATCATTTGAAAGACAACTCAAAAAGTAGTGAAGTTAGCAATAAAATAAGCAAATAAATAAAACTCAGCATTCTATAGACAAGAAAACAACAAAAAGGGTTTTGAGGCGCCGAGGACTTTGGGAAGGAAAACGAAGGCAAGAAAAAAAAAAAGATTTTTGGATGTTACAAGGTTAATATCATTTTCTTTCATCTAAAAGAGTGTCATATAAGCATACTTCTCATGCTATACGCATACAGTTAATGCAACATTAAAAGAACAAAACCTATCTCAGTCCTGCAAACAAAGCATAAAACAAGAAAACAAGACACTCAAGTAAAAAATGACCAAACTCACCCAAGAGTGGGTCTCTCCTTCGAGCTGCAAAAAACAAAAAGATCAGAATTAGCAACAGAAATAATTTTGATCAAATCTAGACATGAATAACAAGAATAATTTAATAAAATAAAATAAAAATGACTCTCAAATCAAAGCAGGGACAGGGACTGCGTTAGGTTTAGGTTTAGGGTGAAAAAAAGTAAATTACAAACAGGTTTTTTTCTGAAAGGAAATCGGAGAGGGGCTATGGATCTGCTAAAATCGCCACCGAAAACAACAAAAATTACTGATCTAATACTTTCCCCTAAAAGGCGTAAAGGGAAATGAAAGATCACGATGCGGTGGTTTAGATCTGTGAAACTCACGAAACGCGAATCAAGAAAGATCGAAGAAGAGAAAAAGAGAGGAAGAAGATACCTCATAAACCAAGACGAAAAGGAATCGAAAGATCGGTGAGTCTGTGAATCGGTGCTAGTTGCGAAGAACAGAGAGAAAATGAAGAAGAAAGAAATGAGGAAACACGACAGAACAGAATTCTGAACCTGGTCTCACACACCTCTATTTATATTATTCATAATTAATTTATCAATATTTATTTTTAAATAAATTATATTGATATTAATTTTACTAATTAACATCTTAAAATGTTTTGTTGAAGATAAAATATATATGTATGCGTATATGTTATTAACACTCTAAACT
>Ga0123341_1003390_pt1 | contig 13644 bp, 7 predicted proteins | sample Turbeapinknodule_FD_89959 | JGI IMG/M metagenome (GOLD analysis project Ga0123341, IMG submission 89959) | Root nodule microbial communities of legume samples collected from Mexico - Turtle bean Mexico pink nodule | ecosystem: Host-associated > Plants > Roots > Nodule | place: Mexico: Nepantla... | reverse complement strand
TTGTACTTAGATTGATGTTATCTTTTATATATATACTATCATATTATGTAATGTAGTGTCAACAATATGTAAGTTATTCTAAGAAATTAGCAGTAGTTTAGAGGCTGCTGTTAGGTGATAGGTGATAGTGTATTTATCTTTTGCTGAATGGTTTATTTTTGGAATTATAATGGAATCATAATCTTTAGATTTTTTTTTTTTATCAGGGAGTATCATAATCTAGAGTGTAATAGAGTTTAAGTATTTCTAAAATTCTCTATATTTATCTATTTTTTCTTTTATAAAAAAAGATGAATACTTTATATGGTTGTGTTTTCAATTAATACAAGGACTTATTTGATTTGGATAGCGTGGGAAAGAGGGATTATATGATACCTGACCACTTTTATTTGTTGACTTTAATTTGTTTATCAGTTTTAGAAGTATTTTTCACGTCTTGGTGGTGATCTTTTTGGCCTTCACTTTCACACCATATTTTCATTAGACTAGAGAACGGGGAACATTTGGTGCCACCATTTTAGGCTTAATTGCTGGTTTTGATTTATTGGGTCATCGATGACCAAATCAGCTTTCTCCTTTTTGATGGTTGTAAATAGATTCATTCCCTTCAACTAAAATATGACATATTTAAATGCTTGGAATAAAGGTAGTCAACAAGTCTCCATTTCCCATAAGCATCTTGACCTAAAGTTCCTTAAATTAACATAAATTTAGACCCCTAATCTAACACCTTCTTCATATATTTCCCTTGCAATGGTGTGGATGCAACTCAGAATTCAGCACTAATATTGTCTTGCACATGCTCTCTGTGACAGAAGGCAAAGACAGTCCAAAAGATTGCATGTGGTGATTGGTGTGAATGTGTGAAGAAACTACACCAAAATCCACAACATTCAGTAACGTAGAGAAGATGGGGTGCCCCCACCAAGTTGCAAATATTGAGTTACTCACTACAACTTTATCCATTTCCATCCCTATCAATCATCTTCCTTCCATGTGATATTTAATATAGACCTAAGAATGCATTCATTCTTGTCAATATTTGTGCCTCAAGGATAATATTGCCTACTTATATTATAAGTTATTTCATTTACCATTAACTTTAACTTCAAAAGATAACTTTCATTTAATACTAAATATTTTTTGCTATTATACTCTTGTACTTTGTACGGTTAGATCGAAAGGCTAAATGGTTGCAAGGTTATCAGCATAACAAAAAGTTAAATTAAATAAATAAATAATAAAATTAGGAAACACCGTATTAAAATATCTATAATATATTTAATAATGGTAAGGTGTAAAAAGTAAAAGTTCAATTAAGTTAAAAGTCCAATAAATGAATGCTATAAATAGGTGGTATGCTTCAGAGATAAGTATAGTGAATTTTATCTGAAATATATTGATTCTGACTTTATCATCGGAGTTCCTTACAACTCACCTGAGAGCGGATTCTGAATCTAGAAGTTGAGAGTTGAACCTAACCAAACCAGACGAGCAAGAACCCATATTCCATACCCAATAGTCATCCCAAATTCCAACCAGTGGATTTTGTAACTAGGAGTTCAGGATAACAGCTAGAGTTCGAAATACCGAGAAGATGAGTAGTAATTGTCTCAAAGACTTGTAAGTACCACTCTTAGTATTAAGAAGAACTAAACTTCGTCATTAAATGTTTTAGTTGACTTGAGTAAATTTCAAAATTTTGCTAACCAATTATAAAACTTGGGCACAGTGAAAAATACACATAATAAACCACATTATGGGATTGTTGTTGCTTTAGTTTAGAAGAGCCCACCTTGTTCGTCTGGAATGATTTCCTGCACTTGGAATGAATGTACAGTAGGAGGGAAGGATAGACAAGAGATAGAGGGGATCAACACCGGTTTCACAAAAAAGAGGAGACAACATTAATGGACAAACTCATTCATTACACCTTAAATTAAGTAAATAACGTTTTCCTACAATGCATGTGTCATGTTACCGTTTCACTCAAAAAATACACTAAATTTGCTGAGAAATAAAATAATGTATATAATGTGCCTACCTCTAATATCTATCATAAACCTATACTCTTGTGAGAAGGTGTTACGTGTAAGAAATGTGTCATGATTCATAAATAACTCTTTCTTTTTGAACGTTATGAGAAGTTTAATATCTAGTGAAAGTTCTTTAATTAAAAAAACATTAATATGAATTTATTTTAAAATTTTCAAATAAGTTAACTATAAACTTTTATATTTTGTGATTACATAGTTTTTAAAAATTGGAACATATATGACACTAATTTATTGTATATTGTGATATATAAGTAGGAGAAGACGGGAGAGTCTAATACATATTAGACGAATACTGACTAACATATATTAGATTGTCTAACACATCTTATATTAAGACTATTTAGTGTATAGAAGATGAGATCGTCTAATAGATGAAAGAGAAAGACCATTTAATACACATTAGACAAGGATCATCCAACATATTAGATGAGAATTGTCTAGTGTGTAGAAAAAGAGACTGTTTAACATCTAAAAAATGAGACTGTTTTTTACTAGTATCAGTTTGTTTCGGTTAGAGTTTTCAAAGCCTATATAAACCGGTTTTGTGTTGTAAATCAGGCAATGCTTTTAGAGTGTAAAGTTTTCAATGACAAAAATATTAATTTTTCATTTTTTCTTACCTAGACCATGGTGTTCTTCTTCTTCTTCAATCAATAGAACCTTCCATTGCACATAACAATAGAAGTCTTTGAGAGGCTTCTTCCTTTTATGATTTTTTGCTTTTTAGAAACAATGTGACTTTTACGATTTTGTCCTTCAACTCTTTTAAGTTTTATCCTTCTTTATTGAGTTACCAAGATTTTAGCTACCAACTTTAGAATATAAATAATTGGTAACTAAAACTTTGGTAGCTAATTAGATACCAATAATTTTTTTAGACTCTAAAATAATATCTAATTTAGTCGATGTACCAATTAATTATTTTTTGTCTCAAAAATTAATTTCTATTTAATAAGTTTTTTTAATAGTGAAAACTGAACAATTCACTACAAATCAAGATAAAGTTAGTAATCTAAATATAAAGAATGATTTTTTACAACATAGTCACGGTTGGGAAGAGAAACTAGAAAGGAATTCTTTCATTGCATAACAAATACATAAACTCTTACAACTTTTAGAACCATCAACATCAAGTCATTATATCAACTAGATTCAAAGTAGTGAAACTTTTACACCAAAGACATAGACAAAGGGTTCAATTTTATAGATTCTTGACACTGGTGTTACTCATCAGTGACTCATTTTAAAGAACATTTTATTACCTTTTACAAAATTAAACCTATCAATATAAAATTACCTAATGAATCTTTCAGTGTTGCTTATCATGCTAGAACTATTCAATTTTCCAAAAATTGTCATATTTAATGTTTTGTATATACATAAGTTTTCTTTTTTAATATCATTTTTGTTCAGACACTCATTGAAGATTCAACCTGCAAACTAATTTTTTTTCTCTTAAGAAATGTTAGATTTAGGAGAATATTCCATCCAAGATGATTGGACAAGCTGATCTATGTCAGCGATTATACTATCTTATCTTAATCTTAAGAAGAATGATTTTTCGGTTCTTAATTGTAAAAACCACAATATTGATCTTTGGCTATACAAAATAGGACATCATGGTAGTAGAACCATTCAGTACATTTACAAAAAAATTTGCTATGTGCATTTTGTTTCTATAACTGCTTGTGATATATGCACTTTGTCGAACAACATAAACTACCTTTTCAACAAAGTAATACATATTTTTTAAATACCTTTAATTTGATTCATATTGATATATGAGATCATATTAGTATTCATTTTGTTCATGGACATAAATATTTTTTAACCATTGTTGATGATCATGCTAGACACACTTTGATATATTTTATGAAATCAAAAGGTGAAACTAGAGTTCTTCCATACAATTTTGTCATGTATGTTAAAATTAGTTTAAACATGAAATTCAGATTATGAAATCTAAAACCATCTAGTGTATAAAAGATTAAGATTATCTAACACACTGAACGAGTATCGTCTAACACATATTAGACAAGATCGTTCAACACCTAAAATATGAGGTCATTCTTTACTAGTATGAATTTGTTTCAATTTGGGTTTTTAAAACCTATATAAAGAGGTTTTTGTATTTTATATTCGGTTATGTCATTGGAGTGTAAAGTTTTCAATAACATAAATAATAATTTTTTGTTTTTTCTTATCTGGACTATGGTGTTCTTCTCTAGTCACAACTTCTCCCTCTCCATGATTCTCGATGTAACCTTCCATTTAAGTCTTCGAGATGCTTCTTCCTTTTTTTTAAGCTTTTCATAATCATGCTTACTTTTTACAGTTTTGCCCTTCAACTCTTTTATATTCTTACCTTCTTTAATGGGTTACACCATCTTCTATGTACATCAAATCTTTGCAACAATAAATAAATAAAAATACAATTTAAAGATTCACATTTGTATATTTTGAAAAAGGCATCATTTGATCTTGAAGGACATTGATGATGCAAGATGAATCCTTCCAAGTTCCACACCATCTTTTGGATCGGTGCTATGTCAATTCCCATCCAACAAATTATAGTTGGGAGGAAACAACTTGTCCCTAGCAATTTCATCTGCCAAGATTTGCCTTCAAAAAGAATTTATATTGAAACCAGAAGAAGGTTGAAAACGTATTATGAGGAACAATGATGATGTCGTGGAGTAGATGTACTGAATTTGGCATGCATGCAGATGCAGCAATCATATTCCCAAGACTTGCTCTGCGTTCAACTTTGGACCATTTTATTGCCTCAATGGACAACTTTAACTTCAGTGGAAAGCCAAGTTTTCTCTTAAAGCTCACTGCGATAATTGAAAAGCTTCATGTTCTAATCCCACAGGAACACATTGTCTACACTTTTTCCTTTGTTTCTCCTTTTGGTGTTCCTAAGATTATGGCGCAACTAACATCCTTCTTTATTGTCTTATCCGTATTCATAACTACCATGTCCAAAGTACCAACTACCATACCATCATATTTAACTGCCGGTTACAACATGCAGAGGGGGGCCACAGAATTAGGAATGAAAATTTGAGGTGATGTGAACAAGAAAAAGCATTTACCATTACCATCTACCTTACAAACCATCAATGGTTCTTTCTTCTTACCAGGAATCACAAATTCTCCCAATCCAACCGTAAAAAATTAGGTGGCACATCACAAACATTTAAAGAACCTACCCTATTAAGACAACAGTGTTGAACTACTAATAATTGTTTTCATTCATAGCACTTCATTTACTCAAGGCATCTACCAGGAACCCTGCAATACTCTCACACTTCTAAATGGTCTTTTATAACCTATCAGAAATCTACCCTTTTTAACTTGATTTTTTTTAAAAAAACTGTATAAGATAAAAACATAAATTTGATATTTTTTCTGTTTAAAAAATTAAAACTTTATAAAAATTAAAAAAAATATAGTTTATTTATTTTTCCTCCAAGTGATAAAGAAAATAAATCTTCATTTCTTTCCAAAACGATGTTTAGATTCGCTTAACACAGAACAATGTTAAAAAACACAACTGTGCTAAGTAGGATCTTTAGTTGATTTCAACTCTGTCAACTTTTTTTCAGAATTGAGTAAGTGAATTTTAATTAAGGATGACAAAAGTCAACATTATTCCATCTTCAATAAATTCAAAAGATTCAAAACACAAGGGAGGAAGTAAATAGTGGGAACTAAATATGTACCCAAGAAATTGAAGGCTATATTGGGATGTTTCTTTCTGCAACCCAAGACTTTTTTACCAACTTCCATTTATTTAAGAATAAACTATTCGAAATTTAACTCTTACATTCTAGAAATTTATTTTGAAATGAATAGGAGGTGATTGAAAAAAATTGAGTAATGTCGGAAATTAGTGGGGCAAAATATAGATCATCAAGCTTTGACCACTTCTTTTACCCCCCACCAAAAAAAATAGTACCAATTCAGTGGTCTTGTGTAGAAGCTAGAGAAAACACATGAGAAACAATTCAGCTTCATTTGTCAATTATCATTTTCATGATTTGGTCAGTATACTGGATTTGCTCTCACCAGTGTTGAACCGTTGATGCCTTAGCATCTTAAGGAAACAAAAATTAGAGATATCACAGCACCAACTGTCAAAGGATAATTTTTTTTTTATCAGAACCAAATGTAACAGGTTATGAAAATTTGAAGATTTCGGATGTTTAGCAAATAATAGAATCGTTGGATTAGCACTGTATAACAAAAAGAACTGACCTGAAACAAAAGCCAAAGCTATAAATTATGCATCTTTTTTTTTTACAATCAATCCATTTGACAACATTTACTATATTTGACAAGTATTTTTGCTTCTTTAATCAAATATAACTTCATCTCTTTATGTTACAAAAGAATTCTAACTAAGATGGAAAAACAGTGGTAAGAATATACTAGTAATGGCGGTCATAACAACCCTTGTTCCCTATCCAGAAGAAATAATATCTCTGTATCAGCAAGTATGATCATATACACAAGTTGCTGAAGGCATTTGCCTTGAGAAATGTTGCACGAGTGATCTATGATATCAGTTGCAAAGTTGAGAACATATCTGTCGTTGAGCATCCGTCGAGCTGGTTCTTGAAAGAGGAAAAATCTCACTTTTCCTATTGCTCAAGCATGTTATGTTAAGCTGATTTCCCATTTGGATTGACTGCAGCATTGCATCAGAAAACATCCGTATCAAAACCAACCAACTTAGATATCGAAAAAAGATTGTAAGCAAACTTCTTAAGATAATTGGTTGAATTCTCAGGCATTAAATTTTGGCAACAAAATCATATAATTTCTTTCAACACAGCCACATAATTAATTCCATTAGCTTCTGCTATAGGAAGCTGCATGGATGCCAAGTACACCAAGAAAGGGCACTAACCTCACAATAAAACTGTTGTGCTTTGCAGCTCCATTTTGATGTAGGGACACAACTTAAGTAATGACACCATGAGCAGTGGTCATTCAGGTTAACACTTCGAAGAAGCAAAACCAGCCCAGTAACCAACCTGTCAAAATATAGAACGCTCAGATTTGGGGGCGTAGTTTGATAAATCAAATTGCAGAACACACCAAAAGAGATAAAATCCTAAAGTTAAACAATAAGAAAAAGTAGTACTTCTCAAGCCATAAGATTTAATTAATATACCATTGTAGCATGAATTTATAAATCTTGCCATGGAAGAAAAACATAGGCAATATACAAAGAACTCAGAGCTAGGAGGATCAAGAACCATCCTAAAGGGAGAAAAGCCAGGATAAACAAAACCACTGAGAGACCAGTTAAAGAGAGCTTTCCAACACCAATGCTTCTAACAGAGCCTTTGTAAGCAGATATTCAGAAACTTAATTACCATGGCTACAAACTTTTTTAACGAAGCTGTTAGAATCTTCCAATTTGTGGTTCAAACAGTGTAATTTGATAGAATTTGGCTAGCCAAAAAGTCGAATGTGACCAATTGTAGTCGTAAATAAAAGAGAACTTACCAAGCAATCAGTAATACGAAGGATATGACCCACAGTACATACTGATAAGGTTTGTGCTTGTATTTCACCGGAGGTCCAGCAGGTCCAGAGCTAGACTTCCTATTATATCTACTACTAACCCATTTGAACTGGGGGCGAATCAAAAAGATAAACCCAAGAAGAAAGCCAGAGACAAATCCTCCAATATGAGCAAAATTATCCACGTGTGGAAGAATTCCAACAGCTAAATTGATTACAACGATGACTATAAGAGTCAATAAAGCTGCCAACTGCAAAAGAATACAAACATAGAATGCAGAAGAAATAAAATGTCAGTTACACGAAGAGCAGGGCGGATTGTTTATCAGAAAGCAAGCACTATTGAATAGAACACATAATCATTCACCTTGTTGGCATATATTGTCCAATTTATGAACAGCTCTGATAGCATGCCCCCTAGTAAACCAAATAATGCACCAGAAGCACCAACAGATATACTTTCTGGTATGAACAGAGCAGACAGCAAACTCCCTCCAAAACCGGATATCACATACAGAAATCCAATTCTAACTGCCAAGGACGAGCAAAGTATATATTACAATCTGAAACTGAGATAGTTGCTAAACTCTGCTAAATTTCTTGACTTCAAGAACATTAAGGCAATATAATAATGTGATTTTTGTTTTTGTTGTCATGAAAAAAAAGGAAAGGATATAATGAGACAATGCAAAGATAATTACCAGAACCATACCAAATCCAAATTCTTGCTCAAGGCGAATTCCAATAAAAACAAGACTTAACATGTTGGCAAGCACATGAACAACCCCACCGTGCAACCATATACAAGAGAAGAGGCGCCAAACCTGGTGTTTATGAACAACTTTATCCACTTCAAGAGCACCCATCTTCCCTAATCTAAACATTTGTTTTCAAAATAAATAAAAAACTGTCAATAGCATAATTAAAACAGCTCCAACCCAACAAATATGGATATCTACCTACATAGTAACATTAACATAACTGGTTAAACTATCCATTAGTAGTTGTAAAAATGTATGACAGATGACAAAAGTAAAAAAAAAAAGTGTTTTTAGAGATGAAAGAAACAAGAACTGACGTGGAGGAAGAAGGGCCTAAGAGAGGGTTCTCTTTAAGAGGCTGAAAAGAGAATCTTCCAAGGAAAGGGGCAACGCATGAAGAGCTACCAGTGAAGGAATGCTTAGGGCAATCGTTTACATACATGGTGAGGATGAAGAGGACAATGTTGGCCCCCACGAACGTGGGCACGAGCCAGGGTAACCAGCGCCTGAAGAGGCTGAAGTTGCGATCGTTCACGGCGGGGGGATCCGACGGCGACGACATGTGTCTCTGGGAGGTGGCATCCCGGCGCGGATGGACCTTGACCTCGAAGTTTGCAGACGATGGGTCGCTCCCCATCATGTTCCTCCTCGTCGACCCTTTGACAAAAGATTGAAACTTTTAATCTAATTCATTGGAGTGATTACGATTTGGGGGTTTGGGAGTTAGTGAACGGAAAATCCAACAAAGGGCAACGAGGCAAGTTATGAAATGGGTGGTTGGGTGTTCTTCATTCGCATGCTCTTGCTTCTTGTTTCGTTTCTTTTGCACCAATTTTCTAACCAATGCCACCAACCATCTCTTTCTCATTTCTTCTACCTTTTATATTTTTCATTATTATTTTTCGCGCTTACCAAGGTATACTACGTTATACTCTACTGCAAAATTGTTTATATCATATGATCTCAGTGGTCTTTTTTTTTTCTTCTTTTTAATTGATTAATTGATGTAACACTTGTTTTTAATTCCACACTATGGGTATTACTGTAAAAAGGAAATTTAATTTTAATTATTTCATCTTTTTATTTTAGGACACCTTGCTTTATTAGAGCCATAAGTTAAGGGCTAAAAAAGATTTATCTTATCTTAGAAGTTATTTAGTAGAGTAAAACTCAAGTAAATTAAAACCTTATAAAGATGTAATAAATATAATATAAGTATATCTATAATTTAGAAAGTAATGAAAAAGTTACAATCCAAACAAAATATTAAGATTTCTTAAATATAATATTTCGCATTTCTTCAAAGAAACAAAAGTTGGCACAATACGACAAATGGGAAGGATTATAATTAGGTGAGATGTTGACTCAAGTCCAAACGTTTTTCTTAGAAGATTAGGCAACAAAACATAATCGTTTTCATACTTAAATATTTAAAAAAAGTCATGTTTCTCACGCTAATTTATATATACTTAACAATTTATTCATTAGTATTTTGATATAATGAATATTTAAATCTATAAAGCAAGATCGAGGGAATGTCTCAAACATAATACTAATTGTACCGATTGATATAGGACGATCGAAAGCACGAATTAATAATATAACGTAATAAGTATGTGGCAAACAGTTACAACTAATGTTGAAAGAGTCAAAGACACACTGCGAAAGACACTTCCGTGATATTAGGAAGTCACTACACATGACTTGGTGACCACTACACACTATTAGTGAACCGATTATCTGGCACACGCGGGAAGAGACCCAAGTCAACATATAAATAAGATTTCTAAATGGGAAAATGTACGTTTTTAATATCCTAAAAGAACAGACTAAGCACTAGCACTGACTTGAGTGTCGGAGTGCAATCGTAGGTACCCCACCGACTGGCAGAGCACACGCGAAGGAGAGAAAAAACTTTGAAGAATTCAGAAACTATCATCACGACAACGAATTGTGTATCAAGTGGATTAACATTACTGAGGTCTCGTCATCTATACATATACAAACGCTAATTATTGATGAATAAAATACAACTCTAAAAAATTATTAAAATAAATCTAGTGATATTTTATCCACATATAAAATCTGGAACGTACATAAAGAAAAGCAGAATTTTGATTGGACGAACCATGATTCCATGAAGATGTTTTTTAGTTATCCACAGAACACATACTTTGTTAGAGCTTATGTTGTTGTTGCAAAGACATGTTTACAGTTACGTTACGGAAAAGAAAGGGTGAAGAGTGTTCATTGGAGCATTCTAATTTCAAAAGCAATCCCTGCATTGCATTGGAAGCAATGGGTTCAGTTCCAGTGTTCCATTAACTCCTCAAACACAACACTCATTCTTTTCTTTTCAGCTTAATTATGTATGTTTATAATAGATACAAAATGTTTAAAACAAATAGCATGAAAGCGTTTGTAGTCCAACGGTTAGGATAATTGCCTTCCAAGCAATAGACCCGGGTTCGACTCCCGGCAAACGCAATTTTGTTTTGTTTTTTTTTTCATTTTTTTGGTGTTTTCTACAGAGAAAAGACAAAGAACGAAAGAGGACGAACGAGATTCATAGCTTTGGGGGCGAAACCAAATCCAAGTAGTGACGCAGTCTCATGAATTCGGATCTCTGTCTCTATATTTATTTATGTGGTTGGCCTCTCTCTGTTCTGTTCTGTTCCATTTCCATTTTCAATTTTCAATTTTAAAGCGTAACGAAGTGAAGGGTGATAGGGTGATGGGAGGCGCGTGTAGCAGCAACGCCTTCAGCGCGGTGCAGTCAACCATATCCAGCAGATTCAGAAGCCACCGTGCCGTTTCTTTGTTCTCCGTTCGAGCCTGCGTCGACCCTCCTCGTGCGCCGTCCTGCATATACGTTGGCCCCCTTCACACCGCCACCAAAGAAACCCTCGAAGCTCTTTACTCTCAGGTCACGCGTCTTTTCAATTCACCATTTTTCATCCTCAATTTTACTTACCCGTTAATATAATCACCACAAAAAAATCATTAACTCTGCACTCATTCAAGGGCTAACGCAACGAACGTGGATTGTTTATAGGCGCGGGATGCGTATTACAGTGGAGATCCTTTGATACTCGATGACATGTTTGATAGAATAGAGGTGTTTATCTACTTTCTTGAATTCACCACTCAACATTTCGTTACACCTTAAGTCTCTTAATTATATATTAACTTGTCTTATGGAAACAGTTGAAGCTTAAGTGGTATGGTTCTAAGTCGGTTGTCAAGTACCCTCGATGCAGTATCCGGAGGCACTCCACATATGCTGATTCTGATGTAACTTTCTTCTCCAATTTCCTTATTTGAATTATCATGTTTTGGTTTCCAATGTGTTCTTAATGAAATTAAGAATTGGACAGTTACATTTGTGTGTGGTGTGATGTATTTCAGTTGAATGTCCACAGTGTCTTCTGCATGTTTTGGATATAAGGACAATTTTTGTATGGTGTTGAGGTTCCCATGCCTTCCTTTTTTTGTTCTATTGGTTTCTCCACTTGAATTATACTGAGTGACTGTGGATGTAGGGCAGGAAGATCTTTCTATGGCTTTTGCATTAGCAAGCTTATGGTCCTTGTTTCTTGCACTTGGCTGTTCAGCTTGTGTTTGGCCTATATTGTACACTGTTACCACAGCTTATCAAAAAGCATTTGACTCGGGAGGATTATCATATGTTAGTCAAGCATCAGGAGTAGGGTTTCTTTTTGTGGTCAACAGCGTTATCCTCACGGCACTCGGTTTGGTTATTGGCTACCCTGTTGCTTCAGCTTCAGGTAAAAATCATTTCCGAATTTGAACTCCAAACACTAGTTCAAATTAAATGACAAACCCTTTAGTTTAGTTAAATTGAGTGGTTCCTTGTGTACTTTTAGCATTTTCCCTAATTGGAATTAGACTTTCACTTTCAAAAACTTTTCTGATTTTAATGTAAACATTTATTACATGAATTGTTAAACACCTTAGGAAGGAACCGAGTGTAAGTTTTACCCTTTTGCTAACACCTTTATTTCAGCGTGGCTGCTTCTGTATTTATGTTACTAATTGTGTATTTCCACAGTTAAGGTGCTTCAGGGCCTATGGAGGGTGGATTTAGCGGCATTAAAGGGTTCATGTCCAAATTGTGGAGAAGAGGTCAGTCACTGAGTTATATACAAAGACTCCCACAGTGACAGTGTCATATATAGGTGTCTAGTTTCTTTTCCCATCTCATTGCTCGACTGAGTGGCCCTATTTGTCCCGCTAGAGAAGCACTATTTAATGTTCATACTTCACTTGAATCATTCTCACGGTGTTGAATTCATTTTCTTTAAGGTATTTGCATTTGTGAGAACGGACAAGGGTAACAACTCACCTCATAGAGCAGATTGTCATGTGTGTGAATGCTTATTGGAATTTCGTACCAAAGCTGAGGTAATAAAATATGTTCTTTTTACTTCTTGCATAAGACAGTTTGTAAAACTAGACCGCGATCTAATTCTCATTTTTTGAGTAGAGAAAATAGAAACTTGACAATGTAAACAAGAGTTGCAACTATTTTGCTCTTTGCATGACAAATGATGTTATTATTTTTGCAGCAATCGGATTTAAGATCAGGTAGACAATGGGTTTATGGGCGTATTTACCTTGTTCGAAGATCCCGACGCCAGAGAGAGCAGTAAATTTTCTTCCCATCAGGGGCTTGTATGATTGTGAATATGAATTAGCTAGTAAGGAAGTAAGAAATGGATAAAACCAAATTCTGTTCAATTCTTCTTAGTCGATAACAATTTTGTTAGAACTCAGAATTCATCTTGTAACACTTTCATACAGGAAGTAGTTAACATGTCAATGGGTGGACACCTAATTTCTTTTATTTGAGGGCGTGTGAATGTTAAAGATTTTTTTTTCAAGCTGTTATAGATGTTAAGTGTAACTTTAGTTTTAATTATTGTTCTTACCAATGGAGACAATCTGGACAAGCTGTGGGGAAGGTGAAGAGCCTTTACGTACTATAAGAGGAGAGGTCTGTTGGAAAATATTCTTCAATGTTCAAGTCAGAGCATTATAGAAGAAAAATGTAAATATGAGTTAGTATGAGTTGAATATGAGTTAGTCTGACTTGAACATGAAACACTGTATACTTAGTTTTGAATGATAAAATTATCTTTAATGACTATCTTTTCAATTATGTATGACTAATATAACATTGAAGATAATAATTGACCATATATATGTGATAAAATTTCACACTGATTTGGTTTGTAATTAACTTAAGTTTAAGTTTATATATA
>Ga0123341_1003389_pt1 | contig 13645 bp, 12 predicted proteins | sample Turbeapinknodule_FD_89959 | JGI IMG/M metagenome (GOLD analysis project Ga0123341, IMG submission 89959) | Root nodule microbial communities of legume samples collected from Mexico - Turtle bean Mexico pink nodule | ecosystem: Host-associated > Plants > Roots > Nodule | place: Mexico: Nepantla... | reverse complement strand
TTTTTAAAAGTACATTCCAAATTACATAATTCTTAGTTGTGAAACTTATAAAAAAAATAGAACAAGAAACTAATATCCCTGAGGATTGACTCACAAAAGCATAATTCAAGCTTTTTTTTATAAAACCTTATCCTTCTAACAAGAATAACGAGAGTAAATTTTGATTTTTTTTTTTCTTGTCTTTTATTATTTTACCTTTCCCTTCTACCTGCCCCATAACATGATACTTTGGCACATCAATCCTTATTTGAAAAATAATATATACAATAACATGATACTTTAGCACATCAATCCTTATTTGAAAAATAATATATACAATAAAAAATAAAGGTTGTGATATATTCTAAACAAAAAGAGTATAAATGTAACCTGTCAAAGAAATTGGTGTAATGTTAGTAAAGCAAAGGAATTTTTTTTAGATCCTAAAAGAAAAAGAGGAGTATTGAATAAAGTCCAAAAAGCAAGTAAAGAATGTGAGTGTAAGTAATTTCCTTCATTATTCCAAAAAAATCTTAGAACATCTCTGATAAATTTCACGAATTCCTTATAATGAAAATAATATTTTAAAATAAATTCTTCAAACACGAGTTCTTTAAAATTGAAATTTTACTTCCATAAAAACAATTTCTATTTTAAGTATGTTTGTTGAAACTCATTGAAATATTGTTTTCATAAATAAGGAAAACATGAAAAAAAGTTTCATTGGAAATTTCCTTCGAAGTATACCAATTAATGGCAATATTACTTGCTTGCTATATCAGTAGATCCAGAAAATTATCACTCTCAGTTTTGAAGAGAGGATGTCTACTTTATTCAATTTGACATGTTCTTGCAGTTATCTACCATACATGGTGACAAAAACTGTAAGTTCCAAAAGATAGTACTGAATACAGATGATTAACCAAAGCTCACAATTTTGTTCCAATATTGCACATGAGCAAAATTTGGTTAAAGTAAACCAGTCAATCAGTGTAAGTGATGGCAAGAGCATAAAGCATTCTGTGAGAAGGAACTATGAACACATGCATTTTTTGGGAGATTTTCATGCTGAAGAACTCAGAGCTCGTTCTATTTCCTCCAATGATCGACCCTTTGTTTCCACAACATTACCAGCTATGTATAAAACAGCAAGAACACAAACAGCCGAGAAACCCAAGTAAACGGTGCTGATACCAAACTTGTTTACAACACTCAAGAAGTAGAGGCCAATGACAAAGTTGGAGATCTGTTAAGACCAAACACATTCATAGTTTCATTGTCAAATTACTATCCAGGCAACTAATAAAACCAGTATTGCAATGAATATATGTTTAGCCTAGCTTCTTCATAAGCACTTCTAGAATAAAAAGAACAAGGAAAAATGAAATGAATTTCTATATAAATTCTCTTATAGTTTTTCTAAACTTTTATTTTTTAACTTTAGGGGATCAGTTAATTTTAGTTTATGAAGAGACTTGTTTTATTTTTTTCTTCTTATTTTTCTCTCCTATAAGTACTTCCACAGATCTCTCCAAACAAATCCTAAGTATAATGCCAGTATACATCATAACTAAATATTGGATGAGAAAGATCCAAGGAACTTCTGGGGCAAAATATTGGATGAGGAAATTCATAATGAAGCTATTTTCTAGGGGAATGATTCTTCAACCATAGCATTCTGAAAATCAATTTGGAAGGCAAAACAGTGTTTCTTTGTTTGTTTTTATGTTTGGTAAGATCACAGGCAGCTACATTTAGACACTACCAAAATTTAGTTTGTTAGTTTAGTATAATTTCAAATATTTATGGCAAGATAAAGGTATAAACCACAGGTAAAATATTAGATTCCACAATGAAGTTACTCACCCAATGTGTGCCTAATGACAAAGAAACTGCTTTTGCTCTAATTCTGGAAGCAAAGATTTCCGGTAGAAGAAGGGCAGGTACAGGTCCAGCACCAAGAGAGAAGGATAGGACATAGCTGGTTAAGATTCATAGATCATAGTCATCAGAAATGAAAAAGCTTAATTAATAAAAGAACCTAAAAGTTCATTGAAGTTCAAATCTTTCAGTGAATGGAATCACTATCGTTTAAAGAATTAAATGACTTACAGAACAGTCCCAAGGACAGCAAGGGGGCCAGAGTATGGTACAAGAACCTTCCAAGTAAAAGACAGAGAAAGAAGCAACATAGAAGCAGCCTGGGGCAGAGATTAAAAATCTGTCAATTATATGAATGAAAAATGCAGGATAATTTATTTACACAGCTCTCAATAAGTCATATAAATTATAAAACAGCAGAAATTAAACTAACCCATTAGGATGAAGATTTAGTTTGATTGCACCAAACAGAAACATAAATTCAAAAAACATCATCTTATCCCGGAGGACATGACTCTAAAATAATATTAAGTCAACTTTAAGTTTAACTCGGTCTTATAAAATTGGTTTATAAGATAAAGTTTGCATTCACTTATATACTATGAAATGTCCTTATCTCTAGTCGATATGGGATCTCCAACAAATAATTTGAATTACAAAAGAATTGAGTTATATATATGTTCATTTTAGGAACAAAGAAGGTAAGAATAGACCCAAACCTACCAATCTAACATGTAAGCATGAAATGAAATCAAACATCACAATGCTTGAAAACTGCCTTCCCTTCCTCCAAGAATAGAAAGTATAAGCATCCATGAGAAAGGGGGAGTGAGAGAAGTGGAAAGAATAAAGTGTAACTCCTTACATCAACTTCTCAAGATTGCATTGCCTCTTTTATTTTAAAATAAGGCGTAGTAATATCTATAAACCCTTTATGTACTATTACTGACAAGGGCATAGACTCTTACAAAGCACCACATCTGTTTGGCTTTGGAATCCCCTGATTGCTCCTTGTAAGTAATAAACTCAAAAGAATAAACATGCCATACTTACCACTGACCAACTTGGGTGAAATGATATTTACAAATTGCAATCAATCACCACACAGATCAATAAAAACTAAAGGTACAACTAAGAAAGTAAGAGGAGGATGAGGAAGAGACTAGTCATATTATACATTAAAAAAATCAGCATACTCGAGTGGGATCAAAACATTTGTTTTTCTGAAGAAGCATTTCTTGTATATTGTGTACTGATAAGTAGGTGTTACTTGTTTTCATATTTTTCCATGTAGAAGTTTCAAGTATGACAGCTGAGTATGCCATAATACCAACTTCCAAAGAACATCCTTGCCCTCTCAAAACCCACCCCATGCAAACTCACTCCAAGTCTGGCACAATTCAACTTAGAACTAACCCAACACTTCTCCTTGCTCTTGCAGAACCAAAGTGTCAAAGAAACTGCTTTGTAAGATCCAAAGTGGTTTGCTGCTAGCTATGCAACAAGAGTTTCTTGCTCTTCATCACAAGGGAATCTGGTAAGTAGTTCATCTTTCCTCCTTACAGACATGCAATTGTTTGTAAATGGTTGTTTCATGTCAGTGAAAACCCTGATGATACTGTTCATAAGAACAAATCCCGGTTAGTGGAAAAAAGGTTTTCAATCAACATGGCTTTGACTTCAATGGGACCCTTTCTCCAGTTAACAAACCTGTCTTCATCCGGATGATGATATTAACCCTTTCTTTTACTTATAAGTGGTCTTTGTTTCAGCTGGATTTTAGCAATGGGCTTCTTGATGAGGAAGTTTACATGTCTCAACCTCCAAGATTTGAAGCCAAACATACTTCTTGGCTTTGAAGGCTTCAAAAAGCCATTTAAGGTCCGAAACAAACTCTACACTTTGTCTTTTCTCCCAAAGAATTAGGTGCCTCTTATTTTATTTATTTTATTGGTATTAAAGTATGCCAACAGTCTAGTGCCACTCGTTCTAATGCATACCAAATATACAAAGGACCTACTAGCTAAAACAAATATGCTTGAGGCCAGACCGGTCTCCTCTCCTATGTTTTCTGGTTCTAAACTCTCTAAACAAGGTTCAAATTTTTGTCCTGATCCATCGATCTATAGGTCAGTTGTTGGTACACGTACACTCCAATATGTCACTCACCATTACCAGGCCAAAGATTCATTTTCTGTCAACAAAGTATGCCAATTTATGTCTGCCCCTTGGAATCTCATTGGATTTCAGTCAAATGAAACCTAAGATATCTCAAAGGTACTTTACAATGTGGCTTACATCTCTCTTCAGCTATATACCTCACCAGCCTCCACCCTATCAGTGCCTTTTGTGATGCTAATGATAGGCATTCAACCTCTTGAGCTGTGATCTATCAAGGCCCCAATATTGTCTCTTGGTGGTAAAGAAAATAAACAGTAATAGCTCTATCAAGCACAGAAGCCGACATTAGAGTTTGCTTTTTCTATTACTGATTTCCTTTGAATTCAGACTCTTCTCACTAAGCTAGCTCAATCCCTAGTCATACTCTTGTCAACTACTGTGATAATCTATCTTAGTGCAGTGAATTTAGCTTAAAATCTTGTATTATATGCAAAGGCTAAACACATGGAACTAGACCTTTCCTTTGTGAGAGAAAAGGTACTAGCCAAGGAGCTTGTTGTGCAACATACTCCTGACCTGGACCAATGGGCTGTGTCCCAACCAAACCACTTTCACCAACAAGAATTTTCTTTTTCTTAGGTCCCAGCTCAAGGTGGTGGAGTTTCCACTGTCTCACCCACCTTGAGCTTGCAAGGGATGTTAGAGATATACTTTTCTCTGACCTTGTAATAACTCGTTAAGTTTCTATTTGTTTGTTACATCTAGCAGCTGCCAGTTAGTAGTTTGTTAGTTCGTTACAACTGAACAGCTGCAAGTTAGTGGTTTGTTAGTAGGTTACAACTGAACAGCTGTCAGTTGTAGTTGTTTACAACTGAACACCTGTCAGTTAGTGACTATACTCTGCTCTTATACACATATACTCACTGCCTTTTGTACATTTTCAGATCTAATCAATAAATCATTTTACTCTTTTTCTATTCTTCGATAGTGTTGAAGGCTAACAGGAGATAGTTTCTAACTTATCAACATGCTCATGTGCCCAAAACTATATTTGAAGTGAAAATATATATTTGAACCCAAAAACCGACCATGCATTATGCCACTGCACTAATGGAAGATTACTTCCTTTTCTCTGAACAAGTTTAGCCAGGTAAGGATTAGGCCCTCAAAGTTTAACATTTGACAATTTTACTTGTGATGTTTCAGCCATATCACGAATCTATCATGTATATCTAACATTTTTTAGCTTTCCCTTAAACAAATGTGTGAGGAAAGTAATTATTTTATTACCATCCCACTAAAGCTTATGATAAGGAGACTTTTCCTTCCTTGTTTGTCCATTAAGGAGGAAGCGATAGCAGTTCCTGCAACAAACAAAACATAAATCAGAAACAGTAACTTGCGTGCACAACATGTACAATAACCTTTTTTTATTATATGTGGAATAAACATTTTATGATTAAATAATACTAACCAAAAACATTTGATGCACCAACCAAGGCACTTGCTGCAACATCAGACGCAATTCCAGCACTACGGAAAACAGAAGTTGAATAATACACTACAGCATTTATTCCAGCCAGTTGCTGGAACAAAAAAAGTGCTGCCCCTACACTGACAACTGCAACAAGGCACATTTTAAGGAAGTGCTATACTATTTCATATAAGAATGCATATAGTAGACTAAAAAGTTAGTTGGTCAGTGAAATTAAAACATAAACCATGATAATAAAAGTTTCTCTGTTGTTCTGAATTGTGTGTTTAATCATATTTGTGAATCCTTTATTTATAATCATTCAAAGTATAATATAGGGAAACCTAATAAAAGACTAATAATACTGAACATTCCTAATTATCAGCTATACTTAATGTCATGAGTCAAGCTGTTTACAAATGTGATAAATTCAAGAGCTCTTCAGGGCTTTGGAGAGCATGTTTGCAAGTTGGTTACATGAGTTGACAAAGTTAGTGAATAATTTGTCCATAGAGCACCTTCTCTCTCACAAAATGAGAATCAATTTTTTATATGAGAAACCTAGCTCTATGATACCACAAGGAGTATCACTCTTATTATGAATTGTGTGTTTAATCACACATGTAAATACTTTATTTATAATCATTCCAAGTATAATATAGGTAAACCTAATAATGAAGAATATTCCTAATTATCAGTAGTAAATATTTCCCTAATCACTAAAGATCAAATCAATTCTTTTACAAATAGTATTATCATTTAATAATAATTCTTCACACAGATATATTAGATTAAATAATAATTCTTCATACAAATGTAAGAAGGGCCTCAAGAAAATCAAAAATCAAAGGAAAGTCTAAGGATTATCAGGTCTGATCAATGTGGTTTACATTGAAACAAGATAACGGATTTGCATGAAGCATCAAGCTGGATAACTATTATAATCAATGTGGTTTTTACATTGAACTTCCTTTACACCAACAAGCTTAAAGAAAAGATTTTTCTATGAAATGGCCTTCAAGATATGTAGGTTAGTATTATCATTTTTTGTCAAGTGTTATCAAAACTATAATCAGTCAGAATCAGAACTGAATTTTAGGATACCTTTCCAATATCGGCTACTAAACAGATCAAACCACCCTGCTTCAGGCTCAGATGAACCTTGACTTGCTGTTGATAAGTCAAGCATAACTGTGGCAACTCTTTCTTTTCCATAAAGTGTTTTAATAGCCTTTTCAGCTTCAGCGAGTTTTCCTTGCTGTAAAATAATACATGGAATATTCTCAGAAAACCTACAATAAAATTACGGCATTAAACTCTTGACAAATACACATTAGTTATCTATGCATAATATGTATGTACTATGTTGACTTTTATACCAAAATATTAGTATCACAACACTTAAGTTTCAATTCAGTTTGAGCATTAAGGAAACTGATAGTGTTTTTAAGCCTCTAAGTATATCTTAACATACATATAAGACACATCATTTATATACAATATATATGATTTGTTGGATTATGTTGGAAAGTAAATTTGCCTTAATTGCAATCAATCCTATCTTGTGTAATTGTGTTCTCGTTGGAGATTACCTACATTGCAGCCCCAAGAGGGTGTTTAGCTTTGGAGCCTGAATACTTCAAAAATGACTTTTTTCAAAGATACTTTTAGAATGCTTCCAAATACGTATTGGAAATGTATCCAATGTTTTATTTTTATTTTTTCTAAGAATTGGCTTGGATACTTGATGAATGTGTTTTATGCACATTTTTAGCATAGTTAATTGGACTGTTTACCCCTTTTAGTGCATAAATATTCATTTTTTAGCTTTGTTTTGTTTTGTAAATGAGTCATAAAAGAAAGATTAGTAAGAAAAGACCTTAATTATGTATATTTGCATTGATACTGATTAATCTTCTTTGAATAGGTGTATGAAGACATAAACCTAGGCAAAGAACTTTCAAAACAAGAATCCCCCCAGCGCAGATCAACAAAGTTGCAAATAACTGTTTTAATTGCCATTCGCTCAGCAATATAGCTTCGCCCAGCAAAATCACTTCAGAGCGCAATGATAGATCTAACGAATAATCCACTCAACAAATTACATTTCATTGAGTGAATTTGTGCAGATCTGGAAAAGGTCAGCAAGTCAAGAATCAACTCAAAATTGAGCCGGCTTTCTACATGGGCCTTGTGTGACTTTTTGCAGTATTGAACACTATATATAGGTGTTTGTAAAGTCACTTTAGAGGGAGACTTTTTTTAGATAGTTCATCTAGTTTTCATTTTCTTTTAAACACTTTCCAAATTTTTCCTTTTAGAATTCGAAGTTTCTCTCTAGTTTCCATTGTTCTTTACAAGCTTTCTTCTACATTTGGAGCACTTTCAGATTTAATAATTTAATTCAGTTCATGTTTTCCAATTTTTAATCAATTTTTTTCTCTCTAAAGGCTACCCACCTGAAAGCATCACTATGAAGTATGAGATCCCAAGTAGGTTGGCAGCTCAACAATCACTTGCTGTTAAGATGGATAAAGTATTATTAAAAAAGAAACAAAAAGAAAAACAACATGGGAACCAAACCAATTCATTCTCTTTATTCTCTTTACTTTCTAATCATGCAAGTTAATTTTCTGCAGTTAACTGTTCTCTTTATGGCTTTCTAGATTTCTAGGTTAATTTTCTGATCTGATTCTTGGTTCATTGGCTGAGATTTGGTTTTCTATAGTTCTAAATGTTTAGATTTCAATGTTCTTGAAGTGTAATTGATTTTGTTCGGTGAAACTCTTTCAATTACATGACTACTTCTTTTTTCAATTGAATTCATAAGTCTAATTTGAATTGAATAGAGTGAATCAATTCGTATTAGCAATTTGAAATATGAATGTTTAGGAATTCATATAAGTACTGTTTTGTGGTTCCAAATAGTCCTAAAATTCATCATTACACGATGAACTAAGAAGAAAAATAGAGAATTAACCATTGGTTTTCCTAGATTTTAGAATAATGGAAACAACAAAAAATCCCCAAACATAATTCTAAAATTAAAATTGAAAATAAGACTAAACACCAATACACCTTGTGAATTCGATCTAGGTTAATCCTTAACACTATATTAATTGTAAAATCTTGTTTGATGCACTTAAGCAACTAGAGTAGTCATCAATACTTCCAAATAGTAAGCATGTCTTATAGTAGCTTGAGCAGCAATAGTCTTCCTCATGCTATAAGAGGAATTGGAATGAATAGTCCTTCATTTGTTCTTTGAAGAGAAACAAATTAGATCCAAAAAGGGTTGAATATTTGGTTTACGTACATTACTTTCAACTTATGTCTAGAAAGGATGGGAGGTATTATTGTATGGAAAAAAAAGAGACCAGGTTGCGGGATAATAGTGGAGATATATTCACATAATGGTTTTGAGCTTCTTGAATTGGTATCTTGTGAACCAAATTAAGAAACTATCTTTGTGAATTGTAAGACTTAATAAAAAAGTATTGATGTGTCTAAAAGTATTGTTTACTGTAGTTTAACTGTCATTATGAATTTAAAGGATACTACAGAATTGCAGGAAAACCTGAAAAAGCCAGCGTGGACTTTCTGGAGAAATAGCCATTCCTAGTGCTAACAGAACAGATGGAACTACTGCAATGCCAAACATTGTCCTCCACCTGATAAAATATAATTAAAAAATCAAATGAGCTAGAGGAAATAGAAAACTAACCAGCAAAGGTATCTGGATCCCATAAGATGAAACTATATAGTAAACCATGAACACACCATGGAAATATGAATTTAACTTCAAAACTAACACAATCAATTAACCAGGAAGAATAATTTTTTAAAAGAAATATGTGCAGAGGTGTAAAACTTTCCGGTGAATCCATACATATTGGGTCAAAGCTATTACTTCTGTAATGTGAAAATACCAGGTCTAATTTCAAATATTGATATTTAAGCCCTATATTGGATTAACTAGATTTTTGTGTGCACCAAATTTTCATATTGCTTGATTGATGAATACTTCGCTATCCTTCATTGTAGTGTCCAAATTTCAATATCTAAAGTATGAATCAGTAACTGCACTTTTATCGCAAAGCACGTGTTTGCAAATTGCCACTAACAATAGGACTTCATATTTCTGTCAGGGGAATTGATTAGCATAACATTTACTTTGGTGTAGATTGAAAAATATTGCAGAATATTTTATATCAATTGGTGTACACTGCAGAATATTTGTTATTATTGGTGCAAATTTGTTGGTTACAAATCTAGTACTGCTATAATTATGTAATTGTCTCCATAAGTAGTTAGCAGATCTGCAAGATAGCATTTATAATAGCAAGCTTTAGGGCTAAAAATCAGATTGTATCATCACTATTTAAGTGGGGATGGGGTGTGTAAGTTTTCACCTAACCTCCTTTTGAGCTATTTATTTCTCCAGAGAAGAACACAGACTTGTGATCTGCATCTTTTCTAAGTCTAATATTATAAACTAAGGAAATCAAACTACTAGAAAATAACTAATGTTTAGCTCCAATAAAATCCCCTGACATCAATTCTTATTGAGAAAATACTTGGGATATGGATACGGACAGAGGAATGTCCTTAAAATCTTAACAAATTTCTCTCTTCTATGATCTTGTTTCCTTCTATCACTTGATTTATTTCCCAAAAAAAAATATCTCTACTTTCTTGTAGCATTTTACCATCTTTATATGATATTAATCACCAGAAGAAATAAACAGCTCAAAAAAGAGGTTAGGTGAAAACTTACACACCCATCCCCACTTAAAAGAGGAAAAAAAGCAGTAAGGTGATGAAACAAGTAAATACCATGAAGGGTTTCCAGCCAGAGGCAGCCCAGCTACCAGTGCCAGAAGAATCCCAATACATATAAAAAGTTGATTAACAGAACCTAGTGCACCACGGACTTCAGTTGGTGAAATCTGCCCATAAGAAGGACATGTAGATAGATATCTTATTATCTTATATGGACATGATCACAAAGATAAGAATAATTAATAAAGCACCTCAGATATGTATAGTGGTACTATAGCAGATGTAACACCAATTCCTACACCAGCAAGTAACCGACCAATGATCATTGGCTGAACACTCTGGGCTGTAGCACTGTAAATTTATCATAGCTTATAATGTCAGATTTCAAAAGTATAGAAAGACAAAACCCTGTCCTAAATACTAACTGACAGACCTAAGAAATGCTCCAATTGCTAGAGGGATTGCAGCTAATTGAAAAGTCCTAGTTCTTCCAAATTTGTCAGCCAATGATCCACCAGTAAATGAACCAGCAGTGGCACCAGCAAGAAGTGTGCTGACAATCCAGCCTGTTCAGGGATTTTCACTCATGATAATCAAGAGAAAATTATTGATGGAGCATATGCAAGTCAAGTTAGAACTTCTAAAAAGTTAACAGTAACAGAGTGGGACTTGTAAGCTGGAACTTTCATAAAATATTCATTCAAACCTGTTTCATACAGCTTATTACAGAGTGGTCTAGGCCTAACTCAACTGTACAAAATTAGCTTGTAGGGTGATAATTCACCCCACTTATATGCTATATTTTTGCATTATCTCAAGTCAATGTGGGACTTGCGTTTTTTCCAACAAAGCTAGGTTAATTTTCTACTTATGTTGACAGTACCATTAGCATGTACACTACAGTCATCGATACTGAAAATCTTCCCTTTATGAGTGCCAAAACAAATTGCATTTTCATATATAAATTTTTGTTACTTATTAAATCAATAAAAAACTTCAAAGTAATTTACATAGGTAGATAGATAGATCTATACACACACATATATAAAACATGAACCTTGTAGAACAGTATTTTCAGTTATTCCTAGATCCTTTGCGAGGTATTCAAGAGCACCATTTACCACCCTACATCAAACATCACATTGTCAGAGTTATCCAACACAGAGATATTATTGAATGAAAATTAGTCACAGTTATACATGAAAATATTATAACATAGATAGCAGCACAAAGAAATGACTTGATGCATTATAGTCTATTTACCCACATGCAAATAGGAAGATTTTATACATACCCAAGATGGTAGCCAAATAAAATGGCTCCAAGGCAAGCAACACCAACATAGGGTAGAACAGTTCCAGAAGATCTGCTTTGAATGGTAGCTGGGACAACATCCTCAGTGTTTCCATCTGCAACTCAATTTACTTGCTATGAGTATCTGTAAGAACATATAAATATATGTAACAGCTAGAAAGTTATCAAATTGCAATTCAAAACTGAATTGTCAAGCTAACTTTTGCATTATGAATCATAAAATTATATAGAATCCTAAGAGGCAATGCAAAAAAAAACTGAAATATATTTTTGAATGGAATATCTTTTGTAGTTCTCAATGTAATAGGTTTAAACTAGAAATTGATAATAACATATTAACCATAAAAATCTAACAACAAAATCAGAAGTCACAAGTGAGTGTGTGAAGCTTCTATTTCATAAAACTAAAAATGAAGCAATGGAAAAACCAAATATAATGCATTGAACAAAGTCAAAGCAGAAAAATAATCAAGTGCATTGAGTTGTGCTCCATCATTTCCTTATGAGAAATGGCTAAAGAAAAGTAAAAAAGAAAAGAGGTAATAAAAAGATGTAATTTGTATTAATGATACAGAATCCCACTGATCCATTCACATATTGCACAATCCAAAATCAACTGCTATGCATCACATGATATGTATCACTGGCCAGCTGAATAGTACCATATTGAGTGATTCAAATCACAAATACAAGTGAGATTTACACTGTAAGCTGACAAAAGTAGCAAAAGTTGTTCATAGATTTTGCAACTTAAGCACTAAAAAATCTGTGTTTTCAGAATCATCACATATGAAACTAAGAGCCAAAAAGAAAAAAAAAACGCAATTATAAAAGATGAATTCCACAGTATAAACTTTTAAGATATTCTACAAAGGAGTATTATCCATAAAATTTGAATTCCCTCATGTTCAAATTAAACATTCATGTATGAACTGGATTACAAACCACAAGATTCACATCATTCATCATGCAGATTTCATGTTGGGGAAATCGAGCAACAGACTTAACTACCTCAGTCAACAAACAATAGCAACAACAAAAACGATAGTTAACACACATAGACAAGTATAGCCTTGCTAGAAATAAAACATCAATGCAATTCAACAGAAAGCCAAAATGGCATCATTAAGCAAAACAACACACGGTCCATCTACATGAACCAAGTACATTATATACACATCACAGGCAAGACAAATGCAATCCGAAAATAATTCACAATAGCTAATAAACCAAACAAAATCAAAACCATAAGCAACTGCATACAAACCCGAAGTCATAACCCTCACTGATCTGGGCTTAACGGATGACCCAAAAAAGCCACCAAAACCAACGCTAGTACCAATTAGCTTAGTTTCCATAGTGGCAGAACCAAGCCTTAACCCGCAGAGATCGGTGTTACTCTTTGCCATGGACACTCTACTATGTCTCAAAACACTCCCATTTCTGAACTCCACAAAATCCACCAACCCCCTTCGTTTTGGAACCCCCAAAGTGGCTCCTTTAACACCAAAAGTTGATGCATGCATGCTATCTGATAGAAAATTCAAACACCCATTAAATCAAAACATAGAATTTTTGAACAATTATATGTAAATGTACAAAATATGTTGAAAATGGTGCGGAGAAATAAAAATAAAAATGCCACCGCTAATGCAAATGAACTAAGATGGAATCGTGAAAGAAAATGAAGTAACAGATGGATTACCTTGTAAAAGGGTGACACAGAAATAAGAAAAGGGTGATTAAAGTTTTGTACTTTAGAGTGCTCACGTTCACTATGAAGAGATCAAGCAATGTTTTTTTCGGGATTTGCGTTTTCTGAAGGAAGGAACTTTGAAAGAATCGCTTGAGTGAAACCAAACACTAAGATGAAGCTGATGAAGATTTCACCTATTTATGTATTATAAAAAAATACTTAGATAAATTATCCATCCAATTATAAATAAGTGATGACTCATCAGTACGTGTTCTTTCGATTCATCATCAGATTCAGTTTTGATTAAATAATTATGTTAAATATTTAAAGAATTTGAGTTCTTACAAATATTAGTTTTATCCGAATTAAAGTAACATTGTTTCTGGAATGTCTATAAT
>Ga0123341_1003388_pt1 | contig 13645 bp, 16 predicted proteins | sample Turbeapinknodule_FD_89959 | JGI IMG/M metagenome (GOLD analysis project Ga0123341, IMG submission 89959) | Root nodule microbial communities of legume samples collected from Mexico - Turtle bean Mexico pink nodule | ecosystem: Host-associated > Plants > Roots > Nodule | place: Mexico: Nepantla... | reverse complement strand
GAGGGAATATGGCGGCGTCTTAAAGCTCCCCTAAGATCATTCCAATATTCTATGGGAGGGTCTTTATGAAGACGCCTATCTCTCTCAAGGGTCGTCCACCAATACATAGCATTGCCTTGAAAACTTAGAGTGGCTAAGGGTACTTTGTTTTCTTTGCTCACTTTGTGACAAGCAAACAATTGTTCTACTTTCATCTCCCAATCTAGATAGATTTCTACATTTTCTTTGCCATGGAAACGAGGTAGATCTACCCTAACCTCTCTTGGGCTTTTTTTTTCTTTTTCTTTCTATCTCTCCTAGGGGGTGGTTGATAGTACTCATTGATTTTAAGACTTTGTTCCCCATACGATTCATTTCCCCTAGAGCTAAATGTATGTGAACTCTTTTTAGATTGGATGTATTCATCTCTTTCTTTAACCACTTTCCACTCATCTTGTATTAAAGCAAATTGAGCATCCCTTTCTTTAAGTTGGACCTTTGCAATTGTCTATATGAAAGTGCTTGAACATCTTGTGCTATTTTTTCCAAAAGAGATTTGATAGATGTTCCTTCACTTTCATTAGACTTACGAGAATGAGAAGACATGGTTAAAGTTTTGTGTTATAAGTATTTTACCCCAAAAAAAGATAAGGAGAGTAATGAAGGTAGCTTTCCAGGAAAGAGAGGTGGATCATTAGGATCTCTTAAGTACAAAGTCTTTCCTTGCCAAAATCATCCCTCACAACTTTTCACAAACCTTTTTCTAAGTAATTTACTTAGATCACAAGTAGAAATGAAAAACACAATTTTATGCAAAGAAAACAATGCAAAGCAATTAAACAATACAACACAAGTAATTAAAGCAAAGCAATTTAACTAAACACAATTAAAGATTACTAACTAAAAAGCTTTAAAAACTAGGCGAATCCTAAGATGAGGCTTCTAGACACTTAGAGTCATTGAAGACACACTCACCGTCTAATACGTAATTATTCCACTAATTAATGAAAGTTGAATGCAATTACAATTCAAAAAGCAATACAATAGAAATTGAATTACAAAAATAAAATTTCAGATTTCCTATACTATGCACTCTTTTACTTTTGGTACTCCTTCTTGTTGTGTTCCACACTTTGTATGTTTTTGTAATCTTATTTGCTGCAGCCACTTGCTTCACCTCTTAAGGTTAGTCAATTTAAATCTTCAAAACAGTAGTAGGGATGGACTCACCACAATGGTTAATTCTAAACTTAACAAGCACAACTTAGAAATTCTTTCACCAACAGTTAGAGGTCAACAAATTTAAAGCAAAGAACAATTCAATTTAAAATAGGACAATAGAAAAGGAGTAATTTGTATGCCACAACTTTAAAAGAATGTTGAATGAATTTTACAAGCAATCAAATAAGGCACTCATTAAAAGGTGGCAAACAAATGGAACCTAAGGAATGACACTAGAATTGATTAAAAAAACCAAAACAGTATTACTGGAAATTTTAGGCACAAAATGCGTGACTTAGAAACTTTATGCTGAACTGGATATTTGAAATTTGAATTTGAAATTTTAACCACAAACAGTTCAAGATCTTAGCAAAATTTTGGCGCTGGAATCACACCAAAACAGTATTACTGGAAATTTTAGGCACAAAATGCGTGACTTAGAAACTTTATGCTGAGCTGGATATTTGAAATTTTAACCACAAATAGTTCAAGATCTTAGAAAAATTTTGGCGCTGGAATCACACCAAAACAATGCACCAATTAATTGTGATAAAATTTTCAAATATGTTGTCAAATTACCGTCTCTGTTCGCGCCAGGATGTACATTTTTTTCATTTGATTTATCATTTTTTTTCTATTTTGTATTTTGACTTGATTCTTTTTTTTCTTGTTTTTCTAACACGACAATCTGTGTAAGTCCAGAATTTTACATTTTTTCTTCAACGTATTTTAATTTGATAAGTAAAAACAGCCAGCACAGAATTAAAACAGAGTGATCCTAATCCTGGAATTAAAAAACAGTTTGAAGAAACTTCAAGAACACAATGAAATTGATGTATAAGAATTTGTATGGATCTAACACACAAATATGAACTCAAATCTAAAAGGAAAAAGCACCAAAGGATTAAACAATTTCAGATTAAAACTGGACTCAAAGCAAATCAAGCAACCAAAATTATCAAAAACAGCACTACATTGAATTGACGACAATTTAGGAGAAACATGACTTGACAAAACACAATTGGATTCAAAAATCAAAATGACTCAAATCAACACAATATGAACCGATTAAAATTGCAATGAAGACTCAAATAAACCAAAAACAGAACAGCAACATAAATCTTATGGAATCTTACATAAATATGAAAATTAGAAGCTCAAGAACAATTTGAACACAATACACCGATTGGATTTCTCCAAACAGCACCTAAATCAAATTAAAATGTAAAAAACAGCAAGACAATATGGAAAACTTGTAGAACAACACCGAATGAGGATGAACACAAAAATAAAAACGAAATAAGGCACTTATCTCTTGAAGACCATGGCTCTAGATACCAAATGATGGAGAAGTGCCTTCATGATTTTGTAGAATTGTTGGTGATCAGCGGAAGCTCTATGGAGTGTAAGTGAACAAGGTCCTCCTAGGAGGTATGGTGACCTTGAAGGTGCATGCTAGGTAGGGATTGAGAGTGGTGAGGCCATCTCTCTTTGGTAGGAGGGGAAATTGAAGATCAATAGCCTAACCTAAGAGGTTTTGGGCAAGAAGTGAAATTGGCTCAAATTTGGCAGCAATTCACTATGTATATTAATCTTGAATTTACATGAGCCAAGCCCTCTTATTTATAGTGTTTAGAGGGATGAAAATTCAAATGAAAGTGGAGGGAAATTCAAATGAGAACCATTTTGAATTTAGAGCCAATTCCTAGTCACAAGGGAAGTGTGACTTGGTTTCCTTTTTTGGCACCTCCTAAATCTATACATACACCTTCTTTTTATGTCACATGGAAGGTGTGACTTAGCTTTATACATTTGCACCTCTTATATCTATATCTACACCTCCCTTTATGTTCTACTCAAAATACTCAAAAGTAATTACAAAAAAAGACATCTAATGATGCTTAGTTGGCCTAGATCTTCTATTTGTTGGGCTTGAGCTGAAGCTTGAACTTGTATTTGGGGTTGGGGTTGGGCCTCTTCCATCATCCCCTCCCTCTTGAAAAGGATTTATCCTCAAATCCAATGCTTCTTCTTCATCATCATTATGTGGATGTATGTGGCTGGATGGTTTCCATCATCTGCTTTCCCATGGAGCGTTCTTCCAAACGTTGTAAATTTCTACGCAACTTGTCGTTGGTTTTGCGTAACTCATCATTGGTGACACGCGAAGCATCCAACTCGATCCTGAACTGTTCTTCCATGTGAGCCTGTTCGGCTCTAGACGCCGTCACCGACTCTTGGAGAGCGGTGAAATTCTCCATGAGTTGTTGTATAGTGAGGTTGTCGCCTTCTTTTGATCCTGTGGGACCTTATCTAGTTGTCCTCATGCTGCTCAGTAGTTTCAATCACAAATATGGATGAGACCTAATTTTATCGGGCCCCACGGTGGGCGCCAAATGTTCCTGTTGGTTTACTTGGTCGTCGGTAGACTTCTTGTAGGCGAGCTCGGACTCCGTCTACGTCGTTGTGGAACTCGTGCTTTCCTCAATGTCTGGTTGTTGTTCCTGTTAAGACAGAGGGCCCCCTGATGGCCGGTTGCACTATGACGATCAAGTCAGTACAGGGCTATAATAAACAAGAAGTATCTAATTTAATGCTTAGTAAAGTGTAGCCAAGCGTTAGTACAAGTGTACCATAACCAGGGATCTTGAGTCCCTTTTATAGAGTGTTGCTACGTTACCTCTTGCGATAACAACTTCTGTTACGAGAATCTTATCTCGAGTATGGACATATTCAATGGGAGAAGATCCCACTTCAGTGTGTGTAGTCTTAACAGCACAACTGCGCAAAATCTTATCTCCTAGGAGTGTATCAAATCTTAACAGAATAACCACCTGGATACCCACTTGGGTATCATTCTCCAGGATCAAATATGTTTTCAAGTACATTTACATGCTTTGTGTATCATAGTACCATGCATATGTTATTACGTGTCAGCATGCAAATACTCTATCAAGCCCTAACACACTTTGGGCTGAAACTGATAGAATACCTTTTAGTTTTTATAGACCCAAATGCACTACATGCACCCCTTGGCCCATTTAACACACTTTCGCTGACCTACCAGACCTTATACGAAAGATTATATCAATGCAGGATGAGAGTTAGTATGCACATACTTGAGCCCAATCATGTACCTCTCGACCCAACAATCGAGTTGACCTGCCTGTCGCAGGCGCCGATGCCCGAACTCCGAGAACTGGGCTCTACGTGCTCTGGTCCACTACACATTGTTCCCGTATGCCAATATAGTCCCACATCGCTCAGGAGTCGAGGCCAAAGGAAGTTTATATATTCCCTCCTCCCTCAACCCACCGAGGCACCTTTTAAGGACAAAATCGTGACGGAGCACCGAACTCCAAAGCGAACAATACCTCGGATGCAGTGATTGACCCTAGCGATGCTATCTCTCGGACTTGAGGTCGGAACATTGGCGCCCACCGTGGGGCCGAAGTGGCTCCTTAGCCCCTCAACTAGGAGGAATCCACTTCCCTTAGACCTCGACTGGGGGGCTTGTTCCTATATGCCAATATAGTCCCACATCGCTCAGGAGTCGAGGTCAAGGGTAGTTTATATACTCCCTCCTCCCTCAACCCACCGAGACGCCTTTTAAGGACAAAACTGTGACGGAGCACCGACTTCCAAAGCGGACAATACCTAGGATGTGGTGATTGACCCTAGCGATGCTATCTCTCGGACTTGATGTTGGAACACTCATCATGATTATTATCATGTGGCACTTCATTGTTATCTTGCATCTGATTTTGTTGAGTTGGTTGCGGGGTATTTGGCTGCTGAAAAATATGTTGTGCAGTTGCTACTGCTTCGGGTCATAGATATTGCATCATAAAATCTTTAAAGGATTGAAACCGAGCATTCATGTGTTGAATCTGCTGCCTAAGTTCAACAATTTCTTTTAAATCAACTTTCTTATTACTAGAAGATGCTTGTGTTTCTTGTATGTAGTGATCAACACAGTCGTTCTGATGATCGACACATCCAACCTCACACACTCGTTCCTTGTACCTTCCACCTACATCTTGTACCCAACAATTGTTCCTTAATATTTCCTCCTCAACGGGATCTAATGGAGTAGATATTGAGGTGGACATAGATTGTGACTCAGATAATGCTCGAGAGAGTCTACTTTAAAAATCTTCCTATCAAAATGAAAAGTATTTGTTATCATAGTAATTAATGTACATGAAAAAAAAGTTCAAAATAAAACTAACATGTGTCTGCCTTGATCTATCATCTACAAAATCCCTAGTGCTCTTCCGTATATGTGTTTTTTGAAACACTTCATCAACATGGACCGAGCGGCCAAGCTCCTCTGTCTATAAAATTTTATAAATTAAGGAGGTAATAATTAATCATAGATTAATACAAAATTTTATATGGAAGTCATACCAAACGAATAGCGTGTTCATGCACACTAATGGATCGTTCGGTGTGCAGACATCCACCTTTTTTCGGACAAACGATTCTTTTTAGCTATATCACATTTTGATCGATACACAGGCATGTTCCACTTTTCTTTGAGGCTATTCCAAACACTATTGTCAATCCATTTTGGTCGTTTACCTTCTTGGCGAGCTACTTTAAACATTTGTGAAAGGGTGTGAGAAGCCTTCGTATGGAAATTTTTCTTAACTTTTTCCTCATCCTAAACCGTCCATGTGACCTTCCTTTGCAAAACAACAAGAACCATCAATCCAAATTGTAAAATATAAGCATTTTTAAAGGGAATAAAAAACAAGTACCTTAAAACTATTAGAATTAATGGGCTAAACAAGAAGGGGGTGAATTGTTTGATAAAAGATTTTCACAAAGATTGGCTAAGAATGAAGATTTATCAACAATCATAGAAAGAGAAATCAGGGAAGCCAAGAAATCAAAGCAATTAAAACTGTATGCAGAAAAACAATCGGTTGAAATTTCGTTTAAACCGGTTATTTATAGCAGTAGAGACAAAAACCACATTAAACAATTTGTAATGAGTAAGAGAGAGAGAGAGAGAGAGAGAGAGAGAGAGATTAGACAATTAATTTATACTAGTTCACTCAACACCTGAGCTCTATCCACTCCCAGAAAACCACTGGGTATTCCACTAGCAATCAATCAACATATTACAAACACTCAACACCATAAAGAGGTGATCTTGACCACACAAGAACACTGGCCCTCTTTGCTTTTCACACAACCACTGTCAGAACAATCCTTTGACCTCACAGTTTTACAAACTTAAAAATATAGAAAGCAAAAAAATTACAAGAATTAAAAGGAACATATTACACCTAGTATTCAGGAAATCACAGAGCTCTTAAGACCAGTTCTTGAACGAATGCACAACCTTTAGGCAATCTTGCCAAACTTTGAATCAAATCTCTTCTCACAAACGTTTTCAATCTCATTTTTTTTTATATTTTGAATATAGAGGGTAATCATATTTATAACTCTTAAATCTAGCCGTTTTAGGCAATCAATCATGAGCCAAAACAGTTTTAAATCAACTAAAAGCAATTTTAACAGGTTTTTGAAAAGCTGTAAGAAATTTGAAAATCAACCAGTTGAAATGTCGTTTTAACCGGTTGAATTGGTTTTGACAGTTAGTCAACCAAGTCAAAATCAGTTTTGAAAACCCTCAAACAAGTTGGGTGTAAAACAACCAACTAAACCGTGAAATCAACCGGTTGTTTTTCACTTGGCTTAGAAAAACATTTTTCCTTTTAAAAACAAATTGATTCAGCTTGTGCATAGGATTAAGAAAGAACTTTACACAAATTCTAAACACCCTAGAACTAAGCTTCAATTAGAGCAGCACAACATCAAGCTCTCATCACAGATTTGGTTCCATCAAAGCTTCATTTTCTACAATCTCCCCCTGATTTGATGAAGACAAATCCTTGGGATGCTTTGGAATGTTCTGTTTAGATTTTTGGCACAACCTGCAATCACAAACAAATGCAGAAACACAGGATAATCTATTCCAGATCAATCAGGAACCACAAACTATTTTCCATTAGGTGATTTCCAAAGAGGAACGTCAGCCAAATCAATGTGAAAAACTAGTCACATATACATAGGTGCAGCAACAGAAAAACAATCGATTATTTCGCATGAATAATCGGTTAAAAATTTATCAGAGTTTATAACAGTAACTTAAAACCAGTTAGAGCAATGTTCAAGCAAATATGCAAGCAAAATAGATGCAGAAATAGGAACATTACAACCCAAAGCACATTCTCCCCCTATTTTTCTTCACAAATAGAGTGAAAGAATGATAAAAAAAACAACATGGATTAAGGTAAGACATGTAAATCAATGAATCCTAACTCATTTCTTAATGAGAACAAACTTGTCCTTGGATAAGGGTTTGGTGAAGATGTATGCAAGCTGTCTTTCAGTGGAAATGAATTAGACCTCACAGTCACCATTACTAACATGATCACGAATAAAGTGATGTCGAATCTCAATGTGTTTGGTTCTGGAATGCTGAACTTGATTTTTTGTGAGATTAACTACACTTGTATTGTCACATAATAAAGGAACCTCACTGACTTTTAACCCAAATTCCTCAACTATTGCTTGATCCATAAAATTTGAGCATAGCAGCTCCCTGCAGCTATGTACTTAGCTCAACAGTTGACAAAGCTACACAAGCTTGCTTTTTTACTGTGCCAGGATATAAGGCTTGAACCAGGTAGATGACATGTCCCACTTGTGCTCTTTCTATCCAATTTACATCCTGCAAAATTAGAATCAGAGTATCCAACTAAATGTATAGGAGAGTGTGAAGGATACCATAAACCCACAAATGTTGTTCCTTTAAGATATTTCAGGATTCTCTTGGCAGCTTTAAAGTGAGATTCCCTTGAACTGGATTGAAGTCTTGCACAAAGGCAAACAATAAACATGATATCAGGTCTACTTGCAGTGAGATAAAGTAAGGAACTTATCAACCTCCTGTGTTTAGTTTGGTCCACTACTGTTCCAGCTTCATCAACACTCATGTAATAGTTTGTAGACATGGGTGTTGTTGCAGCTTTACAATTCTCCATCTCAAACTTTTTGAGAATCTCTTTGCAATACTTAGATTGACACAAGAAGATGCCCTCTTTGGATTGCTTGATCTGCAGTCCAAGAAAGAAGGAGAGTTCCCCCATCATTGACATCTCAAACTCTTTCTGCATTGCTGTCACAAATTCTTCACACAATTTATCATTAGTAGATCAAAAAATAATATCATCAACATATATTTGGACTAAGATGACAACAGAATTAGACTTTTTAATGAAAAGGGTTTTGTCAATCCTCCCTCTTTCATAGTTGTGAGATAGAAGAAAGTGACTTAACCTTTCATACCACTGTCTAGGTGCTTGCTTGAGAGCATACAAAGCTTTCTTCAACTTGTATACATGGTTGGGATATAGGTGGTCTTCAAACTCGGGTGGTTGTGATACAAAGATTTCCTCATTTACAATTCCATTTAGGAAAACACTCTTCATGCCCATTTGGAATAGCTTGAAACCATTCATGCATGCAAAGGCCAGTAAAAGTCTCACAGCTTCTAACCTTGCTACTAGTGTGAAAGTCTCATCATAGTTTATCCCTTCTTCTTGGTTGTATCCTTTAGCAACAAGTCTTGCCTTGTTCTTTGTGATTACCCCTGAATCACCTGACTTGTTTATGAAAACCCACTTTGTTCCTATGACATTCATCTGACCTGTTCTAGGAACCAGAAACCACACATCATTTCTTACAAGTTGATTGAGCTTCTCATGCATAGCAGCAGTTCAATGTTCATCATGATGTAGCATTTACACCCAAATACCTTTAAATGTCCTATGTGAGGCTTCCTTCCATTGAGCAGTTCATATGGAGTCTTTTTTAGAATGGGCCTGATAAGAACACGTTTCATCACATAGCATGTTGTACTTACTGCATCTGCCCAAAAGCACTTTGGTAAGGAGGATTCATTCAGGATTGTTCTTGCTAGTTCTTCAAGTGATCTATTCTTCCTTTCCACCACACCATTTTGATGAGGTGTCCTTGGTGCAGAAAAGTTGTGAAAGATGCTCATCTTATCACAGAAGGTGTTGAACTTCTCATTTTGAAACTCTCCACCATGATCACTCCTAATGGCACCAATGTTGTTGCAACAGGACTTTTGTAGCCTCTTGGCTATCTTATTGAATTCAGAATAAGCCTCCCTTTTTTAATGTAGAAACATTGTCCATGTAAACCTGGAAAAATCATCAACCACAACAAGAGCATAATAATTCTCTCAAAGGCTCATAGTTCTTGAAGGACCAAATAAATCCATATGTAGCAGCTCAAGGGGTTTTGAGGTGCAAACAATGTTTTTTCAGTTTAAAAGATTGTTTTGTTTGTTTCCCCTTTTGGCAACCTTCACACATATGATCCTTCTCAAACTTGAGATTGGGTAAGACAATAACAAGATCATTTGAAATTAATTTGTTCAAGTGATCCATATGAATGTGTGCAATTCTTCTATGCTAGAGCCATGATTCTTCATGCTTGGACAAGAGACAACCAATAGATCTGGAATTTGAAATATCAAGTAGATAGACATTATTAATCCTCTTACCAACCAACAACACTTCCTTTGAGTTTGGTAGACAAATCTCACAGGAATTAGTTTTGAATATGACTACATATCCTTTGTCACAAAGCTGAGTTATGCTAAAAAGGTTGTGTTTGAGACCTTCCACATAGAAAATTGTTTTCATTACCAATAGTACATTTTCCAAGGATCTTTCCTTTGTTATTATCTCCATAGGTCACATGGCCTTCCTGCTTAAGAGTGATGTTGACAAACTTTGATGCATCTCCAATCATGTGCTTGGAGCAACCACTGTCCAAGTACCATAGGTGTTGGTTTTTCATCAAGAAATTCTGCAAAAATTAAAATCAGGTGGCAAGATCTGGTCCCCTAATAAATTTGGGTCCATGGATGTTAATTTTATTGTTAGGGACCTTAGGATTCTTGGGAACCCACTTAGGATACCTTTAGGAACAAATTTTTTTCTAATTTTGCAAAACCTAACAGAGTGACCCTTTCTCATACAATAGAAACAACAAACAACCGGTTGTTTCGACTTTTCAATCGGTTGATTTTTTGTAATGGTCTAAAAAGGTTTTAAACAACCACTGTTCTTGCTCTGTGGGTTAAAACCCAAACCAGATTTTTCAAAAACACAATTTTGAGATGCTAAGACATTCTCAAAGTTAGATTTACCTTTTGAAATTTTGTCCGCAGTTTTCACAAGATACAAAACTTTCTTTTGAAGAGATGCACAACTTTTACAAGAACTAGACTCACACTTGCAAGAAGAATTTTGATAAATCATTTCTAAGTTTTCAAAATCAGTTTTTGAGTTATTCAAATCTTCTTCCAAGACCTTGACTCTATTTTTCAACCAGTTGTTTTTACTTTTCAACCGATTGTTTGAAAGGGTTAATCTATGAACTTCTTCATGAGTCTCTTTAAAAGCCTCAAGAAGTTGATAATAATTATCACATTTGGCAGAGGAGGATGTACTTACACTGTTTTGACCATCAAACATACATTCATTTTGGAAGTTGCAGTGGATGATCCAGCAGAGGACTTATCACTGTTCAGCCAAGCATTTCTTGATTCTTTATGAACTCTTTCAAGAGTATCCCACATATCTTTAAATGAGACACACTCTGAAACTTTAAGAAATTCATTAGAATCAAGACCAGCAACAATGATGTTTTTAGCAAAAAAGTCAAGATGATCTTTTTCATTTTTAGAGAAAACAGTATTAGTTTCAAACAAGGGTATGAAAGAACTATTTGTAATGATATCCCAAATTTTTCTATCTACTGAGTCAACAAAAAAATTTCATTCTTATACACCACAATTGATAGTTCACACTACAGAATAGAGGTGGTCTATTAAAAGAAGCACCTTCCCCAAAAGGCAACTTGTCAGCCATTAAAACAGTTTTGAAAAAACAGTACTTGAATAAATTTTAAGAACCTAGCTCTGGATGCCGATTGTTAGAATTAATGGGCTAAACAAAAGGGGGGTGAATTGTTTGATAAAAGATTTTCGCAAAGATTGGCTAAGAATAAAGATTTATCAACAATCACAGAAAGAGCAATCAGGGATGCCAAGAAATCAAAGCAATTAAAACTGTTTGCAGAAAAACAACCGGTTGAAATTTCATTTTAACCGGTTGTTTATAGCAGCAGAGACAAAAACCACATCAAACAGTTTGTAATAAGTAAGAGTGAGAGAGAGAGAGAGAGAGATTACACAATCAATTTATAGTGGTTCACTCAACACCTGAGCTGCATCCAGTCCCCAGAAAACCACTGGGTATTCCACTAGCAATCAATCAACATATTACAAACACTCAACAACACAAAGAGGTGATCTTGACCACACAAGAACATTCACCCTCTTTTCTTTTCACACAACCACTGTTAGAACAATCCTCTGACCTCACAATTTTACAGACTTACAAATATAGAAAGGAAAATAATTACAATTATTAAAAGGAACATATTACACCTGGTATTCAGGAAATCACAGAGGTCTTAAGATTAGTTCTTGAACCAATGCACAGCCTTTAGGCAATCTTGCAAAACTTTGAATCAAATCTCTTCTAAAAAATGTTTCAATCTCACTTTTTGTGTTTTTTTTAATATAAAGGGTAATCATATTTATAGCTCTTAAATCTAGCCGTTTTAGGTTATCAATCATGAGCCAAAACAATTTCAAATCAACTGAAAATAGTTTTAACAGGTTTTGGAAAAGTTGTTAAGGAATTTGACAATCAACCGGTTGAAATGTCGTTTTAACCGGTTGAATTGGTTTTGACAATTAGTCAACCAAGTCAAAATCAGTTTTGAAAACACTCAAACAAGTTGGGTGTAAAACAACCAACTAAACCGTGAAATCAACCGGTTGTTTTTCACTTGGCTTAGAAAAACATTTTTCTTTTTCAAAACAGATTGATTCAGCTTGTGCATATGATTAAGAATAAACTTTACACAAATTCTAAGCACCATAGAACTAAGCTTCAATCAAAGCAGCACAACATCAAGCTCTCTTCACAAATTTGGTTCCATCAAAGCTTCATTTTCTACAAAAACGTTGAAAAAATAGATCCTGGTCAACCTTTGGGATTGCCCCCCATGTTAGCCATGGCTCACCAAATTGTTGCTTAATGGTGGCAGTGATGGACTTTGATGCAAGTTTTGATGGATAAAAGCTAAATACCAAAACAAAGTTAGTCAAAATTATAAGACAATAATAGTAAATTATATAAATTGAATTTTATTATATTCTTACCCTCCCCCAATAGGCTGAATCAGAGGGCGACCACCAGCTGAGAGGACCTCGTCCTCTAAGTTATTGGCTGCAGAAACTGAATGCATCCCTCCAAGATTTGTATAAGGGACAGTGCAATATCAAGGTTTGGGGTTGATGCATTATAACCAACACATGGAGATGGTGTTGATGCAGTAGCATCTGCTACTGGTAGGGTGGATTGGGTAGCATTTGCTACTAGTGGGGTATATCCATGAGTTGAAGATGGAATAAGTGTATTGGGTTGACAGGATGATGAATTTTGGTTGTTTAATCGTGATAACAATTTTACCACATAATGTTTTTTTCCATATTTTTTGTTGTTACTTGGTGATGGTTGACCAAAACCTCCTGATGACATCTATATATATGGCATGATATGATAATGAAGGTAATATAAGTTTATCAAGGAAGAAAAATATGATGAATATAGTTTAATCCAAAATTTCATATAAACATGCACATATTTCATCACCAAACATAAACCAAGAATATGACATCAAATTAACTCGAGTAATAAACAATATGTTAACAATAGTAGTACAACACTAATTCCTACAATAGATATTATTTGTTAACACTAGCTGCCTAAGTATATTCAAAGTTATAGATGACAAAGTCATCTCCATATTCATCTTCACTTTCTCCCTCTTCATTGTATTCCCATTCATTTCTTTCTTCATCTATTTGATCTTCAAACAATGATACATTGTCTATGTCCACTTCTTCAAGCTCAGCCTTTAAATCTTGTAATCCTGAAACTTGTTCAACTTCAATCACTTCATTAACATGTGACATTTCATCAACTTGATATGGCACTTCAACTTCTACATCATCAGAATCTATACGACCTTCGAGCTTCGTTTGTCTCTGCGTGATGTTGGATATGGTACATAATATACTTATTGAACATTATGTGCAATGATAAAAGGATCAAATGGCACATATCTTCTTATGTGAATGTAACTACAAGAACACATGATTCTTGACATTCTTAGGAGCAACTTGAGCTGGATTTGAAAGGCACTTTACTTTAGAATTGGATCAATGTTCTAAATTCAAGAACTCACCAAAACT
>Ga0123341_1003386_pt1 | contig 13646 bp, 13 predicted proteins | sample Turbeapinknodule_FD_89959 | JGI IMG/M metagenome (GOLD analysis project Ga0123341, IMG submission 89959) | Root nodule microbial communities of legume samples collected from Mexico - Turtle bean Mexico pink nodule | ecosystem: Host-associated > Plants > Roots > Nodule | place: Mexico: Nepantla... | reverse complement strand
TGGTGAGTTCTTGAATTTAGAACATTGATCCAATTCTAAAGTAAAGTGCCTTTCAAATCCAGCTCAAGTTGTTCCTAAGAATGTCAAGAATCATGTGTTCTTGTAGTTACATTCACATCAGGAATGACATAAGCTAAAACCAAGCAAGAGAAGCTCATTGCAGAAGCTCGAGCTGAGCAAGTACTTAGGCAAGATCAACCAATGGCTGAGATATATTCTTCACGAGCAAACAGTGAGGAATTGCGCAAGGCCAACGAGGAATTACACAAGAGTCTACAACAAGTTAGTCAACGCTCTACAAGGGAGCGAGGTTTGAATGCGCCTCTAAGTGCTCGTCCCAAGCCATTCTCGGCGATCATAGATGAGCTTGTGCCACCACATTACATCATGCCCAAAATCATTTTCACAGAGGTAGAAGACCCTGAAAACCATATCACGGTGTTCAATGCCCAGATGATTAATTTTGGGGGAACACATGCCATCCATTGCAAGATGTTCTTAGGTACATTCACAGGTACAACCTTGCAGTGGTTCAGTGGGTTTCCTCATGGTCACATCACCTCTTTCGACCAATTTCCCAAACTGTTTAGAGAACAGTTCTTTGTCAACCAGGTCAAACCTTCAATTTTTATATGACCTATTCAGTGTGAAACATAGACAAGGGGAGTCTATGAAAAACTACTTAAACAGGTTTTGGGCATTTACAGTGAAGCTCCTGACCCATGACGAGGTCGTGATGGTCAATGCCTTCTAACAAGGAATCATGGTAGGACCATTTAGCGACTCATTGATCAAAAATTCGACAGAGACATTCGCTGAAATATAACGGCGAGTTGTCGCCCATATCAATGTGGATGAGGCAGTGTCAGTGAAGCACAACAACTTGTAACCAAGCCCAAGAAGGGTAGCCGATTTCGACTTTTGAGGGTCAACGAAACCTCGACCGAGAAGAGATCGGACTCGAGACACGCGCCATACCGAACCAGGAAGAACGTGCCTAAGGCGAAGGCTCGAGAAGACTTGGCATTTCGACGCGTGCCAAGGGTTGTGGAAAAACTGAGGTTTCCTCAGAAGTCTGACAGGAATCTGAGGCCACAAAAAGGAGGTCCGGTGCGAATTCCACAAGGGATTTGGGCACGACATTGAGCGATGTATAGCTCTGAGATACTTATTGGTGGGCTTGGTGAAGGATGGATTCTTGAAGGAATACCTTGAGACGGACCAGGAAGAGCTGAAGGGAGAGGTTGCTCCTAGGGGCCCAACCATCCACAAGAGTCCGCTCTCTGTTTTATGAGCTCTGACCTAGAAGACATGGTTCCTCATGAGGATGATCTAGTGGTGATATCTGTTATCACCATGGGAAGGAAGGTACATCGGGTTCTCATTGACCAAGAGTGCTCAATTGATGTGATGTTCTGCTCAACATTCAAACAATTTTTAGTTATCCCCCGACCAGCTAAAGGCGTACGATGGTTGCTTGTTTGGCTTTGTGGGAAATCAGGTGGAAGTACGGGGATACATCAAGCTGAGGATGACTTTTTCTGATGGCACCTTAGCTCGGACAATTAATGTCAGGTACATTGTGGTTAATGCCTCTTCAGCTTATAATTTGCTTTTGGGGAGACCTTCTTTGAACAGGTTGGGTGCGGTTTCTTCAACGAGGCACATGAAGAAGAAGTTTCCTTCGCTTGATGGAGGAGTGATCAGAATCAAGTCTGATTAGAAGATGGCGAGGAAATGCTACAAGAGTAGTTTGAAAAGTAAAAGGGGAACATACTCAATCACTGTTCAGGCAGGAGGGCTAGAAGAGATTGTGGAAGCTGGAGTCGCCAGTGAGAGGTGACTTGAACCTGTTGGTGAGGTTTAGGAAAAAGAAATAGGAGGGAAGAAGTTCAAACTCGGCACATCGATATGTCAATAGTTGCAGGACAAGATAACCGAGGTGATATCCAAGCACATGGATGCTTTCACCTGGTCATCCGTGAACATGCCCAGGATAGATCCAGATTTTCTATGCCATAGGCTTACCATGGACGAGAAGGTCAAGCCGATAGTCAAGAGGAGGAGGAAGTTCAATGAAGAAAGGCGCCTAATCATCAGGGAAGAGACTCAGAAACTTCTGAATGTTGACCACATAAGGGAAATCCAGTACCCTGAGTGGTTGGTAAATGTGGTGTTGGTGCAGAAGGCTAACGGGAAGTGGAGGATATGCATCGAATTTACTGACCTGAACAAGGCTTGTCAAGGATTCCTACCTGCTTCTATGTATAGATTCCTTGGTGGACAATGCCTCGGGTTGTCGACTGTTAAGCCTCCTGGACGCGTTCGCGAGGTACAACCAAATCTGTATGCACCCCAGAGACGAGAGCAAGACTGCCTTCATGGCCGAGTTCGCTAGCTATTGTTATAAGGTCATGCCCTTTGGCCTCAAGAATGCTGGCGCCACTTACCATAGGTTGATGGACATGATTCTCACCCCAATGATTGGGCGAAATGTGCAAGCGTATGTAGACGACATGGTCATCACATCAGAAGAGAAAGATCAACACATTGTTGATTTAGAGGAGCTATTCACAACAATAGTTAAGTACAATTTGAAGCTGAACCCAAAGAAGTGTGTGTTTCGGATGGAAGTAGGGAAGTTCGTTGGGTTTTTGCTCACTGAAAGGGGTATAGAGGCGAACCCCGATAAATGTGCTACAATCATAGGGATGAGGAGACCTGTTAGTGTGAAGGAGGTCCAACAATTAACTGGATGTATGGCTGCCCTGTCTCGATTTTTGTCAGCTAGTGGAGATAAGGGGTATCCATATTTTCAGTGTTTGAAAAAGAATAACCGGTTTGTGTGGACTTGTGAGTGTGAAGAAGCCTTCATCAGGTTGAAGGAGTACTTGGCCAACCCTCTTGTCCTTTGTAAGCCGCTGTCAGGTACTCCCATTCGTATTTATTTTGCAATCACAAATCGGGCAATCAGCTCGGTCATTGTGCAAGAAAAAGGTAGGGTCCATAAATCGGTCTACTTTGTGAGCAAGATGCTGCAGGGGCCAGAAACGCGGTACCAAGCCATTAAGAAATCTGCTTTGGTGGTGGTATTCACAGCTCGGCGGCTCCGCCACTACTTCCAGAGCTTTACTGTGATAATGATGATTGATCTGCCCATCCACAAGGTCCTTCAAAAGCCGGACTAGCAGGTCGGATGGTCCGTTGGACAGTTGAGTTGTCCGAGTTTGATGTGCAGTATATACCCCAAGGGCTTATCAAGGGTCAGGTGTATGATGATTTCATGGTAGAGCTAACATCTAAGGGTCCCCAACCTGATCCTAATGACTTTTAGTGGGTCCTCTCAGTGGAGGGATCCTCTAACCATCAAAAGAGTGGAGCTGAGGTCATTCTAGAAGGGTCGAGTGGATTGTTAATCGAGCAGCCCTAAGGTTCGCCTTTAACGCCAACAACAACCAAGCTGAATATGAAGCCTTGATAGTTGGGATGTTGCTAGCCAAGGAGTTGGGTGCTCGAAGTTTGTTGGTGAAGAGTGACTCGTTGCTTGTTATTGGGCAAGTCATGGGTGAATACAGGCTAAGGATCTGCAGTTAGCCTAGTATCTCAGATATGTTATGCTTTTGAAAGCAACTTTCTCTACGTTTGAGCTAATCCACATCCCTAGAGAATAGAACTCCTGAGCAGATTTGTTGTACAAACTAGCAAGGTCAGAAAAGGGAGGTCAGTCATTCAGGAGAACCTAAAGTCGCCCAGGACCACAGCAGGAGAGGCAATTGAGATCATTCGCGTGGAGATCCTGACGTTAAGCTTAGGACAAGGGAAAAGGCACAAATCGTTGACCCAGGAGACTTTGAAAGTTCCCAGGATAACCACCTATGGGTTGTTAAGAGATGAGTCTCTAGAGGTTCTGCAGGTCAACACTGTGGAGAAATGGATAACTCCATACCAACGTTACTTAGGTGATGGTTTGCTTCCTGTAGAATCTACGAAGGTAAACGGTTAAGAGGAATACGGGGAAGTATACCCTCGTGGATGGAAAGTTGTTCCGTCATGGTTATACCTACCCAATCCTCACTTGTGTAAGTGGGGATCAGTGTACCTGCATCATGGGGGAACTCAACAAAGGCATTTGGGGAGTCATGTCGGACGAAGAACTCTCTCGTTGAAGATCGTCCGAGCTGGGTATTGTCGGTCGACTATGAAGGAGGATTGTGTGAAGCATGCACAACGATGTGAGCAGTGTCAGAAGCATGCTGATTGGCATCATGCACCGACCGAGGAGTTACGATCAATTTATAGTCCATGGCCTTTCCATACCTAGGGAATAGACATCCTAGGTTTTTTTATCTTGGCGATACGTCATATGAAGTATCTCATAGTGGCCATTGAATACTTCACGAATTGGGTTGAAGCCGAGCCAACCGCGCAAATAACTACTCACAAGGTGCAACATTTTGTGTGGAAAAACATCGTATGTAGTTTTGGGATACTTAGACACTTGGTGTCTGACAATGGAACCCAGTTCGTAAGTCAACAATTGTGCAAGCTATGCTCGGAGCTCGGCATAAAACAAATATTTTCCTTGGTAGAACACCCTCAGATGAATGGCTAGGTTGAGTCTGCCAATAGAGTCTTGCTCAGAGGGTTGAAAGAGGAGACTAAAGAAGGCCAAGGGAACTTGGTCAAAAGAAGTTCCTCGAATTTTGTGGGCTTACCACACCGCTCCTCAGTCAACAACTAAGGAGACGCCCTTCAGTTTGGTATATGGGCCAGACGCCATGATACCAGTAGAGATCTAAGAGAGCTCTCCTCGGTTCTAGAACTTCATTATTGAAGAGTCTAACGAAGGAAGGAAGGTGAACTTGGATTTGCTAAAAGAAGTGTGCGAACAAGCTCATATTAATTCAGAGGCTTTGAAGAGAAGGATGAAGCTGAGGCAAAAGATCAAGTTGAAGTCTCGTTAGTTCAGGGTTGCCGACTTGGTGATGCGAAAGGCTCACTCCTACCAGCTGGAGAATAAGTTGTCTCCGAAGTGGACTTGCCCATTTCGCATAGTTGAGGTGCTCGGGAACGGAGCTTACAGGCTTGAAACCCTCGAGGGGGGAGCTATACCTCGAACGTGGAATGGAGCGAATCTCAAATTTTATTTCAGTTAAGACATTTTGTTAATGCGTTCTTTATGAACGATGTAATGATTAAGGGGACATTCTTTTTCCATTACGAGGGTTTTTTAATGAGGTCACCCAAGGAAAAATTGTTCTTGGAAGATGGGGCATTAGATTTGTTTATTTGTTAGCACACGATAAGATGACCTATCTCGGTAAGATTATTCGAGTAGGCACCATGTGTGTATAACTAATTTTTTGATGCCAGGTAAGGCAACCTGTCTCGGTGAGATTATTCGAGCAGGCGCTCTGTTTGCAAAATTTTTATCCATGATTCAAAGAAGGCGACCTTTTGTTGGTAAGATTCCAAGTTCATGCGCTCTGAAGTTCAATCGGCCATAACTAAGATTGTTTGGGTTGAAACAGGTAAGGCGACCTCTCTTGATGAGATTATCTAAGCAGGCTCTCTGTGTAAAAATTAGTCATCTATAGGCAGGTAATATGACCTAGCTCGGCATCGGTGTGGCCACCCGAGCTCGGGCGCTCTACAGATGAGTATTGAGACTAAAATTGTCTAAGTACAAGTGGAGAGTAAGGCTACTCTTCCACCAATTATCCATTGACTACGGTTTTACCCGGGCCAAGCACAGAGAAGTTAATTTTAGGGTGAAGACCAGAGGCTTGCTCAACAACTTCCTCAAGTCCTACAAGGTAGGATTGAGCAACATCGTTCTAGAATGCTTTTATTTCTTTGACAAGGTCCTCGTCTTTCTGCGCTAGTTCTCCCCTGAGCTTTTCAACCTCCGCCAAGAGGTTATCTCTTTCTTCAGTTAAGCTCATGGTCTCCTTAGCCTTTTCAGTTAGGAGAACTTCAACTTCTTAGTATAGGAGGTTGGATTGCCTGAGCTTTTCTTGAAGACTCTCCATTCCTTTATGGAGCTCAACAATCTCGTGGGCCTTTTGATCTGCCGAACCCCTCCAATTCTTTAACCTGGTGGCAACCAAGTAGCTAGCGACAAGGGCTTGCCCCAGTTGCCTCATGGTTTCATGGACCAAGCGGTCTTCCTCGAGGACAATGAGTTTTTCCTTCTCCTCGTCGGGCAGAAGGGCTTTCTCGAGGTAAGTGGGGACATCCAGATCCAGGTCCCATAGACCCTTTTTCCTAGCGTCTGTTCCTTCATCTTATTGAACCACCAGCATATCACATGGCAAGGTTTGACCCGCTGAAGGACATGGTAGGAGAGAGTGCACCCATCTGAATGGGAATGCTCGATAGGGGTGGTGGTGTTTTCCTTTTTCTTTTGAAGACCATCCCAGAGTTGGTCTCCTCGTCATCTTCGGTGGGGGTTTGGACGATAGTGATTGGAGCTTTAAGTTTGAGATCCTTGGGTGTTTGAGCAGTCGCCCTCATCCTCTTAGCCCTTTCTTCCAGCTTTGTCCTGTCAATCTTAGCCAACATACTATCTGCGAAAGAGAACAAGAGATAATCATTAACAATAGCAAAGTTAGTCCCATCAAGAGTAGGGAATGAAGAGTACCAATACAAGCTTTAAGAGCCCTTGGGGTGAACTCTCTACTTATGAGAAGGGCAATGTCGAATACCACCTTTAAGCTTGACAAGAACTAGCAGACCGCTGGTCACACTAGGGTAGATCTTTCAGGCGCCGAGCACCTTGGAATCGTGGTTCTTCAGTCTAGTGTAAGAATTGATGGCTTAAACAAAAGGGGGGAGGGTGAATAGTTTAGTGAAAGATTTTCGCAAAGACTTGATTTAGAATGAATCTTTATCAAACAATCAAGATAAGCAATTAAGGAAAGCAATCAAACAATTAAACAGAAACTATTATCACAATTTTAACCGTTTAAAACTTCGTTTTAGTCGGTTGTTTATAGCAACAACATAAATGAATTAACACAAACAGTTATAGAGAGTTTGAGAGAATGAGAGATTTACACAATAGGTTTATATTGGTTCACTCACACAAAGCTACATCCAGTTCTCAGACAATCTCTGAGTTCCACTAGTAATTAAAACCAGATTACAACACACCACAAAGAGGTGACTTTGAATCCCACAAAGCCTACTCACCCTCTTTGCAACACTTCACACCTCAAGACAGTAAAACCCTCTATCTTTATAGGATTTCAAACACACTTAACAATAAAAAGAAGTACTATTACAAGTAACTAAACAAGGATAGAAAACACTTTGATTTGCACAATACAGGAAACTCCTATGATCAGAACTTGTTACCAAAACAAAGCTTGAACAACAATCTTGCACTTTTGAAAAACTCTTTTCAAAAAACGAATATCTTTCTTTGATCTCAAATCTATATCAATACTTGTTGTATTTGAATGTGTCTTTTGCTTTGAAAGAGAGACTATATTTATTGCTCTGAAATGTAGCCGTTTAAGACAGTTTTAATCACTGAATCACTTAAAATAAGTTTTCAAATTTTTTTTATGAAAACACACATTTAACCAGTTGAAACCACGATTTAACCGGTTGAATGAGTTATGTTGTTGCATAACTAATTCAAAAAGCAATTTCAAAACCTAAAGCCAACTAAGTGACAAACAACTGATTATCTCGATGATTCAACCAATTGTTTTCCCTTTGCTTGAAAAAACACTTTGTTTCTTTTAAAATTGATTGATCAAGCTTTGTGTAGGAATTAGAACTGATCTTAACATAGATTCTAAACAACCTAATCTAAACCCAAACCAAAAAGCAGCATAACTTCAAGCTCCATGTGGATTTGAAACATCAAAGCTCTAAAGTTCAACATCTAATACAAAGGAAATCCTTCCAAAAGGGTTGGATCCCTTTTGTTGCATCAAATCTTCAAATTTTTACCCTTGAAGCTCTTATAGGACTGTTAGAAGAGCGAGAGCAATGCCCTTCCATTGAAGGAAACCCACAGTTGGCGACCCAAGTGTTTGGCCTCAAAGAAATTCAGGAAGACCTCGACAGACGACAAAAGGTCGAACTGTGTGCAAAGAATAATGAAGCCTCGAACGAACGCCCAACTATTTGGGTGTAGTTGGGTAGGGTCTGCATTAAATTCAGTAAGAAGTTATTTTTCGAAGTTGAATAGGGGAAGACGAAGGAGAATCCTTTTAAAAATGGTAGCGTAAAAATAACAAAAGGGACCCTAAGGATCTGAGGACTCATCACAACAAACAGGTTCATACTCCCTACATGGGATTATCCTAAGAGATCTATCATTTTATTTGCCAAACTTGCAATCATTCTTTCTTAAGGAAACTATACGTTCACGGGAGGTGTATATAGAAGTCTCCTCTAAAAGGGTTGGAGGTACCCAGGGATATAGGGTTTTGTAGTCCATCTAAAAATGCAAATACAAGCAAAATGCAAAACGGATTTAGACCAGGCAAGGCAAGTAAGTCACATGCAGAAATGAAGATACATTCTAGATTCAAGCAATGCAACCAACAAATATAACAATCATCATGGGCAGAAAAGAGTAAATCCAGAGGAACCCCAGCTCAGGCAACATGGTCATCGTATTCGTAAATGCTAACAAGGTGAGGATTCAAATGTTAAATGATAAGTTGATGAAAGAGAGTACCTTTCATGATTAAAGAAATTAGAAGCTTTGAGAGGCGGCGAGATCGAAGAATGTGAGAAATACCGAGTGAGCAAATGTGAAGAGAAGCGGGGAAGGAAGAAGGGTTTCAAGAGTTGGAGAAATGAAACAGTGAGTGAGAACGAGTTTTCGAACGTTGGCTTATACTAGTATGGGAATGTCAAGCCGCAACGTTTTCCTGCCACTGATGAAAATGCCATGTGTATGCTTGAGATTGAGTGTGGTCAGATGTCACCTAAAAAATGCTTCGTGCACTACGCCACACCTAACCCACTGAGAAACTGCCATGTCAGTCACCAGAGCACTCGAAAAGCCTCTTTGCTCAGCCAAGCTCAGCTCGAGCATGGAAGCTTGTGTACTGGATAGAGTGCTCAATTCTCAGAGCTTGGTGCCTGGGTAAGTCATCTCGGTAGTTGGGCCTATGGTGTGGGTCATGAGTTTTTCCTTAGTTATATTAGTAAGCCCGTCAGAGAATAATTAAGATAATATTTTAATTATATGCTAATATAAGGTTATTAGTAGAATATATTTTAACTTAAGTGTGCATTTTAGGGTACGTAGTGGTTAAGTTACATGCATGTTGAAAATATAACGTTGCACCATAAGTAAGGAGCCATGTAAACAGAGTATTTTCCTGCTATTAGCGCCTAAGGTGTTGTTCTGTCGGCAGGTGGTTTTGCTATTATTATTTTATACTCTCAATAGAGATAAGATTCTTTTTTGTTGTAGCATTGTGAGTGAATGATGAGAATAGAAAATACATGAAGATGACCAAGAATGCTACACTTGAAGGGTCATCTCAACAAGCAAATAAAGATATCACTAATAGAAGGAATGGACAAGGGCCAAAACATTTAAAGTTCTTCTTATTAGTCTTTTCAAAAGATGAGGCCCAAGCCTAAGAAGCCCAAGCCCAACCCATGAGGAGCAAGGCCAAGCATTAATAAATGAGCATCAATGGATGTATCTTTTTGTAATTATTTTTGTGTAGTTTTTAGTAGAACTTTAAAAGGAAGATGTAGATATTAAATAAGGGGTGATAATGTACAAAACAAAGTCACACCTTCCCTGTGACATAAAAGAGTAGGTGTAGATATAGTTTTAGGAGGTTCCAAAGTAGGAAAACAAGTCACACTTTCATGTGACTTGTTTTGGCTCCCATTTTGAATAGTCTAGTTTTTGAATTGTGTCTTTTCATTTTCAACCCTCTTCTACTATAAATAGAGAGGCAATGCTCTTGTAAATTCAGATTTTAGAAATTGAAGAAAGGAAACTCTACTCAAATTGAGAGAGAATTGTGGGAGATTTGATCTCTTTCACTAAGTCTTATCTTGTGAGCTTTGGAGGGCTTCAAGTGGCGGCAACTAGCACTCATCTTGGAGCTTTCAGCATCCAAGTGGCGTGTCCATCTCCTTCAAGTCTTCATCCAATTAAGTTCCTTCTTCCTTCCATATCCATTTCCATGTTTCTAGCAATTCCAATCGATCATAAATAGTATGTTTTTCTGTTATGTATGCTTTCGGTTGAGATTATATTGTCGTGGATGAAAGTTGTTAAATGAGTAAGCTATAAAAGGGGCTTGAGACTCCAGGTAAATGTACATTGTTTCTGAGAATGAAACTGAATACTTATTTAATTTTAGTAAGTTGGTAATCTGGCCCACCCTTCTTTTTGGTGAGCCAACAACAGTTCAAGCCAAAATGGGTGTTAGTGCTACCTTTTTAGCTATAACTTCCCGCCTAGGACTACAAAATTTTGCTTTGTAAGTTGGTAAGCCAATGCTGCTTGGGCTACTATTGCCTATAAAATTCAATGTGCCTTGGCTATGAGAATATATTCACATGTGTAATAAATCCAAAGGCAAGAAATAGAAATTTGGTAAACAATAACAATTATCTTTCCATGTAGATTAAGGGCCCTTGGGGTGCCAATTTTTTGAAGGGTATTGTCAATGAGAGTGTCAACTTGATTGACAAAGAAAGAAAAAGCACTTTTTACTTTAAAGAGGTCATTTAACCCAGATGCCTCAATACTATCCAAGTAAACATCAATAACAACTTCGTATCTTCATCAAATATTTGCTATATGATGGGGCATTAATATTTGAGAAAAAAATTAGGAAGTAAGAACTCAACAAGTATGTTAACATAAGTAGTAATCATTGGCAAATTAAAGTTTTGTTTAACTTTAATTGGCCTTCTAAAATAACATACAAGAGAAGGTTGTTGCATTGATTGAGGTGTAAATACAAATTGAAATTAGTTGAAGTGGAGGATTGTTGGACTTGGTCATATAAAGTAAAAAAAAATGTATGGAAGAGCGTATTTGTTGAGAGAAAGTAGGAAAATTGTTCTCGTCGGTTGACCTTCGGGTTGACTGGATGGGCAAGTTCCGCTTCTAGTTTATCTCCTTTTGGTGCACTAGAACAATGCTCCGCTAAGACAAAGGGGGCTCTACCTATTGATCACACTCCGACGATCAAGTCAGTGAGAGCATAAAATAATAATCAGTTTCAGTCTCTAGTACTCAGAAACGGAATACCTTTACCGAGGTCTCAAGCCCCTTTATAGTTATTCCTCTAACAACTTTCACTCACGAGAATATAATCTCAACTGAAAGCATAAAATAATAACAGAAAACCACCTGCTTCCGCGCACCTTTCATGTTTGGGTGCTAACAATAGGAAAATATTTTGTCCACAGACACCTTCACTCATGGTGCTAACAATAGAAGAGAATCTTGTGCAGCTTTATTCACAGGTGCTCTCCACTTATTTAACAACTTTATGCATATATTCAAATAACAACTCTATGTATATTCACATATATTCTATTCTAACTACTTAATATATATTGACATATATATTTAACTAACAACTTTGTATTAATATATAACCAAACTTATTATTTTCTCTATTTTAATTATTTTCCATCGGGCTTATCAACGAAATTGGGTCAAGCCCATGACCCACTTTTGGGCCCAAAGTCGAGCTGACCATACCCCAAATACTTGGACCGAGGTCCTGAGCACACGAGCTCTCCTGTCCAGTACATAAACCAATACAAAAGAAATGATTCCATAAATATAGGAAACAAAATATGAGGATTATATATTTTCCATTATATATAAATATCATCATGCAAAATCTATTATTGATTCCAACAATAAGAAAGAAAAAGAAAAGAGAGAGGATTTATTTAGGTATTGACTTGAGTGTTTTGTAAGAACGCATTTTATAAAAAAAATTATTTCAAACAAAAGGTCTACAACAACCTAGAAACATAAATATAACTGGTTGAACTTTGTTTGTGTGTTATTATTCCACATTTAAATTGTTTCTGTAACACCCCAAAAATACATTTAACTATTACATTCCTACATGTTTATATACAAGCTTAGAGTTTTTCAAAACATTCCCAATACATGATTAGAACTTATAGAAATACAAAATATTTACAATATAAGGTTCAAAAGAACATCCTAAAGCTCTCCAGAACCTCTGACACTTGTATGATTATCTGCTTGTGTACATAATACAATCATCGCACTTCACAACACAACAAGAAAAGTAAGGGTAAACTAGTGAAAATAAATTTTTATAATATACATAATTAAATCCAAATAGAAAACAAATTACATGGATCAATTTCTCAATTATGCAATCTTATTTAAATCCCAACATAAAACAATCACATGGATCTACACATCCAGGATATTCAACAAACAGAATAATAGCTAATGCCTTCCGAAAGATCCGTATTAAGTAAGTCCTACCAGAGACTAACACTTGATCTAAAGATTACCATCGAATCCAAGAGAAAGAATCAGGGTAAGTTCAATACAACTCAAGTCGTGCATCTCCTATGTCACAGTGTGCATGAACTCCCCCATCAACTTCTCACCACCTGATATCTTAGTCTATGTGACTTAGATCATCAATGAAGCTCGGAGATCTCTGTTACCACATAGAGGTCAATACTTTATACACACCAAACATCAACCCATACATTATCCCAAATGTATGAATTCAAATCCATATCATTTTTATCACAATGTATCATTCAAAATGCAATCCACAACATTCAAAAGTCTATGTAACATAAAAAAAACAACACTTAAATACCAAACCATCAAAATCTAATATTTCTACAAGTTTAAATAATATATAAACAAAGAACACAATATATAACACACACAACATCCCATCAAGAAAAATTGAATATTGGGACCACGTCCCCTCCACGTCCATATCTTCTAGCCTTGGGTGCTATTAAAAATTAAAGTTAGTTTCACTTACCTTAATTGTTTGCTTTCCAAGCAACTTCTAGAATTTTATCCCCTCAGTTTGGATAAGTTTCAAGGTTTAAGAGCCTAATGCAAGTTATTCAAACCACTACAAGAAAATTATTGATTAGAACTCAATTTTCGAAACAAAAAATAATTAGTTACTATAGTGACCAAATTAGAGACCATTTTAGATAATAATTTTTTTTTTCTAAATTAGTTTCTATTATCGTTAAATGGTTTATAAATTGGTATCTAATTAGCTACCAAGGTTTTTGCTACCAAATTTAGAATCTAAATAATTGGTAGTTAAAACCTTGATAGCTAAATTAGATATAGTTTTTCATAAATTTGATTATAAAAGAAGTGTGTTATTTCATAATAATTTAGTACTTCAAATATTTTTATTTAAATATCATATTATTTGATTCTTGTAATTAATGTTTTTTAACTTCATCTCCAACTTATTAATCAACTCATTCATTCCAATTTAAATATCCATTTAAATATGATCTAACTCACTGATGAACTTTTTTTTTCAGAACTTTTTTTTTCAGAGTGGATTGACTGATGAATAAAAAGAGATTGAAGGGAGAATATAAAAATAATTGACAAATTAAAAATAAGAAGACGAGAGTAACTA
>Ga0123341_1003385_pt1 | contig 13647 bp, 7 predicted proteins | sample Turbeapinknodule_FD_89959 | JGI IMG/M metagenome (GOLD analysis project Ga0123341, IMG submission 89959) | Root nodule microbial communities of legume samples collected from Mexico - Turtle bean Mexico pink nodule | ecosystem: Host-associated > Plants > Roots > Nodule | place: Mexico: Nepantla... | reverse complement strand
ATACACAACACAATATTTTTTATCTACCTTATACAAAATCATAGGTCACATGTAATGTAAGGCTCTGAAAATAACTTAAAAAAGTACAATGATTCATATATTGTAGTCATGATCAAACTTCATAGAAATACAACAATCATGGTTCTTAATTCTTAATCGGTCACCATCTTTCTTCCTTCGCTTGACATTTTCTGAATTATGAAACTTACTTTAACAGATCCTCTTTCTTCTTTGTATAGTTTCTTTCCCAGACCAGTGAATATAAAATGAAGTCACCCTTTTGACCGCTGTGATAATCAAACTTTGGGTCCCCTGCAGAAATATAAGAGAAAATGACGATTCCTATGATGGAATCTGACACTGAGGTGCCCTTCTCACTCAAACATAATTTTGAAAAGCAATATGAGAAAAACAGAGCCAAACATGGATCCGCAGGTACTCTTTTACCTGCCTTCAATTTTGGGATTTTCACCTCAAGTCATCACTCTATTATATCATATCCATTTTTTTTCCCCTTTCTATTTCACCCACAATAATTGAAAAGGTTGTGGGTCTGGTCTGCGTGAATCACTATATCCATTGTTTCTTACAAATACCATTCATTTCATCTGGTGTCCGCTACAAGGTTGGAGCTTTCTGAAACCCTTTTTCGTTTTCTTCAATCAATCTATTGATGGATGTTATGGGTTGAAGGATGGATGATGTGCTCTGGGGTTAGAGCCACTGAATGTGAGGATTGAGAAGAAAATGGAACAGAGATTGTGGTCAACATCACTCATCACGTTACTTTCTGGTTCCCCAACAACATCTTCCATTTGATTATTCATCAAACTAGGCACACACAGGTCGGTGAAAAGGATCACTACTTTTTGATTTGTTTTATTGTTTTGTTTTGAGGTTTTGGTATATACCTGCGCCTGCGTCTGTGGTTTCAGAACAGCAGTACCAATGATCCTGTTTTCTGTCTCCGCACGCAGCGATTACTCAGAAAAGTCATGTGATACACTGACATGACTAGAACAGAATATGCCTTCATTTTTCGTCTTTTTAATTTGACCATTAACGCAAATTTATGCTTTTATGCTTCTGTGATTCATTTAACATCTTCTTAGGACATACAATACAATATCCCTCGAGTTTCCAATTAATAATTTTCTGGAGGAATCTACTGTAACAAAGCTCTAGTGCATGTTTGATGCTAATAATTATGTTTCAGGAGAACAAATATTTTTAAAAGTGCTTACTTACCCTCTCTTCTCAACAAGTACTACTACAACAATTTCTTCTTTATTTCATCATCAAAAGTGGAAAAAAAAATAGGAAGGTGGTCTTAAAAGTTTTGGACCATATAACTAAAATAAAGAAAAAGTAATTGTGCCCCAAATTTATAAAAAGAGAGAAAAAAAATATGGAATGTAATATTAAAGTATAACGTAATTTGTTATATTGGATAAAAATCTTGATATTTACACATGCGATCAAGAAAAAAAATCTGTTTCAAAATGAATAGTACATTTTAAAATTAGTTACAAAAAGGGCTGAGGCAAGCTTTAATGGATTTATTCTTTTTCTAATGTAAAATTTTCAGCCAAATGGATCTTGAAGAAGAAAAGAAAATCTTCTATCTCTTGTGTAGATTCTTGTTTTTTAATTACATATATTTGAAATATATTCAAAGTTAATGAGGAAGGTGATGATGCATGGAAAGTGGATGTTTGAATCTATAAATTTGCTATGATTGTTGAGTGGAAGAAAAGTAAGAGAAGGTAGGTGTTTCTTGTGGCCTCACTCGTGAAGAGGAAAGAGATCAAAGTTTGTAGATTACAATTTTGCCTTTAAAGATACTGAGCAGAATGTAAAATTAAATGAAGAGGAAAGAGATTAGATTACAATTTTGCTTTTAAAGGTGTAAAAATAAATTTTAAGGTTTTTTCTTAAATAGTATACTTTCATTTGGTATTTTTTTAAATGAGTAATTTTTATTTTATTTTAAAGTTAAATAGATCGTGTAAAATATAATTTAAGTATACGATAGTCTAACAGTTATAAACTGAAGTAGTATATAATAAGAAAAATTTGTCTAATTTAGACAAGTTTTAAAATATATTCTTTTTGTCAATTCCAGAAAATATCAAATAGAAATATAAGATAAAACAAATTTTAATTATCTGATTTTTTTTTATTTTTTTCTCAACGAAAAATAAATAAAATTAGAGAAGACACTGTGTCTCAACCTTTATAAATAACAAATTATCTGAATATTTATTTATGATTTTATATTAAAAGTGAAAAGATTGTTGTTACATTTATTGTGAAGAAAATTATATTAATGATGCAGGTGTATAATTGATTGAGTTATCTACATAATTAATTATGCCCAGATGTATTATAGTTTATTCACCCTTTTACATCACTCTCTTCACAACAGGAATGCAATACTCTCTTCACAATTTTGTCTCTTATCTTCCTCTTAATTTGTTTTTTAATTGAGATTTAACTATAATCGATGGAGTCTCAGCCTCATATGGTAAACTTTTCATTCAAATAAAACTTTTTGATTTACTTCTCTTTTTTTTTTCCTTTTTCACCCCACACCACCAATGAATAGAAGGGGATGCATCTATACAAAATTCTTAGATAATTTTGTTATTTGTCCTATATACTTATCAATTAGTACATGTAATATATTTTTAGTAAAAAACATTGATGATTTTTTTAAATTTCAAATATGAACACTTTAAAAAAAAATCATGCAATAAAACGATGTTAAACTGATAAAAAAAATTAAAAATAATTTTGTATTCATCATAATTAAATAAAAAACATTATATGAAAATTATTCCATTAATATAATATTACTGAAATTATAAATATATATTAAGATAGTTGTAACACCCTACTATTGTAACATTCTAAAATTTTAAAATATGTATATTTACAAAATCATATGTATTGCCACTTTAAGGAAACATTTACACGTATAAATTATTTTTACACATAATTATTTTTAGTGTTTCTCTTAACACCTACATTATTTTATACTTTCGTGTATATATATATATATATATATATATAAACTAGTTTTTATCTCTAGATCCAGTGTTTGTTGTATAATAATACTTTGGTGTGAGGATATTATGATTCTAGTAATTTATTATTTATTATTTTTCAAGTATTACATTTTAAAAATATTTTCTTTTTGTACTAGATAAATCAAGAATGTTTGTCTGGTTAACAAATAATATATTGGTCCATGCATTTATATAATTATAATAATTATATTGTTGTGATTAAACATTCTTAAAAATGATTTTTTTTATTGTAGAGAGGTTGGTTCTATTCTTGAAAGGTTAAAGACTTGCAAAAATTTTATTTTGGAAAATTGAATATTTCCTTCATCATCCTTATTATGAGATAATTCTATGGATTTTGTATCCATCCATATAATATATATATAGATATAATTAAGGGTTGACTAATATTATAGAATTAAACAGTATCAATTACATGTATATTAATATATTACTGAAATTAATTAAATTTGTAATCACATCTAAAATTTCTAACATTAATGTTTTTTTTAACACTCATGTTTTTGATATTTGAAATAATGATTTTATGTACCTTCCAACACAGATTAGCACTTCATTCTTTATAAATATATTTTCTCTTTATCTCATAATATTTTAATCAACTTGATGAAATTAGCAATAAATTTAAGATTTTTTTTCTTAATAAATCTCATGCTTAATAATCAACACTCAAGAGACAATATCTTCAAAGATATCCTCACCATCAACCACACTCAAAGGATCATAAAAAAACAATATATCTTTTATCTTTTCTCTATACATATCTAATGCACATAAAATTTCTCCTATAATATAAACATAATTTTTTTCACAAATTTCAATAAATAATATCACTTAAGTGACATATTTTTTAAGGAGAAATCCAAAAGAGTTACCATTAAATATCTCATACTTTATCAACTAGAGTTATACATTTCAATTCAATAGTTTCAATCTAATTCAACCAAAATCATTATTTCTATTTTAAAACTTTTAATATGATCAAAACTAAATATTAATATTATCTTTCATTTCCACACAAAATCTAACATCTTAAAACCACAATAATTGAAATTAACATATATTTCAATTGCACACAAAATCTAACATCATATTTAAAAACCATAGTAATTGAAATTCATGAAACTTAGTACTCCTCTTATCTATATATGAATCTTTGTTGCTTCCTAGCTAGAAGAAAAACAACCAGCTTAAGTCAAATTAGAAAAATTCTAACCTACTCCTAGATATTATGATTAACAAACAAAACAAAGAAGCTCAGATTTTACATGCTTTAGCATTTTAATGGAGTGAAATGTGTAGGACACTTAATTATGATTCATATTATCTCTGTACTGAAATAGTAGTAGTAGTATTCCTGATGCTGGAAACAATCCTCCATCCATTGGTCAATTTGATGCACTAGAAAGAATAGATTATAATGAAAATAGAAAGAACAAAACCCCCCCTTATCTGCCAAGTTAATGAGCTTGCATTGATTAGCTGAAACCATTAAGAAACAACAGTGATGAGTTGTGAATGACACTATTTCACCAGTCCATCACTTCCAGGCAGAGAATACAAGGCATCAGGGTACGGCTACACATGGTTTGACTCCCTTGCAAATGTATGTGTTTGTGTGGACAAGCTTCTTGTGCTTCACTCAGGCCATGTTTGGTTCTCAGTTCTGAGTTCTGAGGTTTCGACTTTTAATGTTTGCTGTTCAATGTTCTGGGATCTTACAGAATCTAAGACAATGACCCTCCTTTCGTTCACTCTTCTCATACTAGTTCATGATACAGGCTTTCCTTATTTTTTATCATCAAGGAATTGGAAAGATAAAGTCTTTTCAAATATTAGTTTTATACACATTTTACTTTTTTACAGTATTTCATAAACAAGTAACATTAATGTTTCACTTCAGATTAGCTGACTTTATTATAAGGTGTGAATTATATTTTAATTTTAATTGATGTATAGTATTCAACAACAAAAATATAGTAAAGTAACAACGCCAAGAATATAACGGAAAATCCAAAATTTTAATATTCTCTTTTTAGTTTTCAAGTTAAAGGTTGGAACACCAATATCTTTAAAGTGATTTTTTTTTTTCTAATTTGGCATCGTTTTAAAGTTGTTTTAAGTATTAAACATGACTTTTTGATAATTTTTCCTAGACTCTATTTAGATTAGTGATAAAATTGAAATGTAATAGAACAATAGAACAAAATGGATTGGAAAAAAATGAATCAAACTTGACACTCTATTGTTAGAATAATTTATAAATAAATATTTTATTACTTGACACTCTATTGTTACTTAAATCACGAGACTTCTTATTTAAATTCTGAATCAAATATAATAATCGGATCTTATACTTTTCTATCCAACTTTTTTTTCCAGATTCACTTAACCATCAACACTACTATTATTTTAATAACTTTTTTATATTATTTAATTACAATTTTCTTTTATTATATATATTTTTTCCTAAAACCATCACATTGTATAGACTTTAGGGATCTCAAAGTATATCTGTTTTAAATAAAAATAAATATATCATTGATAGGCAAGGTTTCAATTAATGCAGAAAGAATATTAGAAATTTTATTGCTTTGATAAAAAGCTTAAAACCAAAAGAATATAGAAAAAAGTTGCTTGGATACTAATAATATTGTTAAGAAAGCTGAATATTAATATTATTAAAAATGAATTTTAAGTGTAATATAATTTTATAAAATTAATATCATAAAATATCATAACATTTTAAGTCGATGTGTGATGTGCCGTGACAGAAAGACAAATTCAAATGACCTAGTATATCACATCATTTTGGAACATTTATATGTTACGTAAGACGTCATTACTGGTACGAAGACGTACTGTTGAAGGCTGGGACCAATCCACCCAAAAGATAATAGATCTAAATAAAATCAAGAAAAATATTAAAAAAAACAACCAAATAAATCTTACTGTTTTAAAAAATTAAATTTTCTTTTTCTGATATAAATGTAACGAAACAATAAGTAAGAGCAGGTATATTTGTCTCCAATAAGTGATCCTATAAGAAATTTCCAAAACAGTGAAAATTGAAAAAGTCTAGATTATTATGCTTTTGTGATGGCTGAACGTACTTTTTGGAAATTTGGATATTGATTGCTGTATACGATCAACGCATCGCAGCTCCCCTTTTGAGTATTATTGGTTTTCATGTCATACCTGTCACGTTTCCACCACTCACATTCATGTGAATTTGCAACCCCGTCGATTTCGATCCAAATGGGAAGATTACGAGATTCTTAATTATTTCTTTTTCTTATTGTAAGCAACCAAACAACAATGGTGCATGTGATCGTCACCCATTACTGTAGTTATTCGTGCAAGTTTAGCAGAAACCAATGCTTATGTCTACATTACAGTGTACCACTCTTACATAATTATTGTTTAAAAACACATCGTATATTCAGAACAAATCAATAACACAGGTTTAAGACATAAAAATAACTGTGCTAAAATCTGACGTATCCAGTTAAATTAAACTGATTGTACTTTATTCTATGAAGTAACATAGTTATGAAAAGATACTAAATTCAGCTTAGTTTCATATATTTGGCATATAAAGTTTGTTAATACTCATCAATTTTTACTAGATACACAAAAGTATCTTCCAGTGTTTAAGATCTGAACTGGTATTAAAACAGTTTTGTCCAATAGTTCTTCATCAATCACATAATTTTCTCTGGGGTGAGATTGAGATGTTGATTATGATGAAGGGAATGCATGACAGGACTTCTCATCCTACTTTTCTGCTAACTGCCAGTACGTGTCTATTTCAGTCCAAAAATTATTAGAAGAACACAGTTGTTGATGCTAATCAGTGCTCAGAGTTATTGCACCAATGATGCTAATTCTGCCCCTCAACTTGTTATCTAAAAGGCCAATGAGGTGCAAGTGATCCTGACACATGAACTTGTCCGGATTGTGTTATATTAAATGTAAGGTTCCTCTTGTGCAGTGAGTGCACAATTAAATTATTCAGCCTCCGCAGACACAATCACATGCCAACCAATTAACACCAAGCCCTTCTGTATTTTATTGCCCATTTCGGTATAAAAGAAACAAATCAGAAGCAAATACACATTACATTTTCATATGATCTTAGACTCCTATTTTTTGAGAAAAAAAAATCTCATTTCAATCACGACGCCCAAAACCATCGATGCTGGCGATGCTTCTTCTTTCTCAAGTAACAACAATGATAATATTACAATTTACAACATGACATGCAGCTTTTCTTCACCCAACCAACCTCAACTTCAATCATACTCACTTTACTTAGTTTCCGATAATAAAATGAAACCTTTCTCCTTTACTATTTATATTTTTTATTTTGCCTTGCTGGTCAAGCAACTTGTTACCATATCTTCCCAAGGAGTAATGATTCTTTGTTTGATAAGCACAAACATCATACCAAGAACAGCATCATATCACTGTTGTTTATCATCTTCCCACTCATTTTCAGCAGCAATTTTTCCGGAGCTGCGGCCACCCATCTTTCCAAATGAGTTCACACTTGATAATCCCTTGATGCTGCTGCTGCCACCCTCGTTCATGGTTCGGGTTTTCCTTGACTTGCTAGGCTTGGAAAAAGTAATGTCAACACCATCTTGATCAATGTCATGAAGGCTTTCTTTTTTCACAACCACTAATCTTGCTATGCTGCTTCTGCAGAATGGACAAACTGGTGGGACAATACGAGAAGTAGAAGGGTTAGGCTTGTTGTGACAACACAGGGCTAGTGTGCATTGTGCACACATCTGGTGACCACAGTCTTGCACCTCAATTGTGCACACTTGCTCAAAGCAGATGCAACATAATTCCGTCTCGCTAACCTGAAATATCAAAATTAATTTAGAATGCTGCTACATTTTACAAAACTAAAATCCAAATAATTAGACTTCTATACGTATGTTTCCCTAAATCAATCCAATGACGCATGTAAAAAAATAATAGCAAACTCAAAAAAGTTAGTGTGAATTCAAAGGGTGTCTAATTACCTCAGAAATGTTGTCATCTGTCCCATCAGAGTGTGCTGGAGATGGAAGAGAGTAATCACTCCCTTTCAATATGTTTTTCTCCCTTTCCCTGTTTGCGTTCATCAGGGCCTGCTCTAATAATTCTTTGGCGTCTGGATTAAGCTCACTGATCACCTTCAAAGATGATGGCCATACAAGAGGCTCAGCAGACGAAAGATTCAGCAATGCTGCACATGCGTTGTGTCTATGTTTAAGAGCAACTACATAAGGTATACGCCTGCTTAAACACAACATAGAGTGTTAAGGCAAATTCAGAAATTAATACGATAATCTAAAATATCACTAATAAATTTTTTATCAATAACTCATGTTGCAAGATGAGGGGTAAGTAGTTTAAACTGAAAAGTTCCCCAGGATCATAGGCATAAGAAGAAGAACTCAATTGAAACACACAGTTAGTAAGTAAAGGTTTTTTCCACTACCAACTAGTCCAATATACCATGGCATTAGGAATCGTTGACTTTTGCATAATTACTTTTGGTGTTATATTATTGGTGGATGGTTATCAAGAGAAAACTCAAACAATAAATTGGATTAATACAAGACGAGGGCCCACCAAAACAAGTGTGAAATTAAGAGAAAGATGAATCAATTTGTTTGTATTGCAGTGATTAAAAGTAGTAGTTTACCCAGAGGCATCACGTTGAAGGCGATCTGCACCCCATGCCAACAGTTCCCTGATGCAATCCAAGGACCCCCCTTTGGCTGCAAGATGAAGAGGAGTGCTCCCAGGACAGCTGCATATAGCAATTTATTATTCCACAGAACAAATGAATAATTAATACATCAAATTGAAGCCTGTCACAAACCCCACTTACCCATATCTCCCTGTTGAAGCAGAAACAAGAGCTCCACTGTACAATAGAATATGTACACATTCAGGCCGTCTTTGACGGGCTGCCAAGTGCAAAGGTGTTGCACCCCTTCCATCTCTAATATTCACAAACCGAGCAAACCCCCTGCAATCAATTCTATTACTTTCTTCTTTTAAATTTGTAAAAACCAACATAATCAATCAATCAATCAATCAGGAGGGGTGCCAAATCAGGAAAAAAAGAACCAACCAAGAAGCAGCCACAGGACTAGATTGAGCAGCAGAGAGAATTGCCTTAAGGCAAGAAGAATGGCCATAGTAAGCTGCATAGTGCAAGCAGGTCCTTCCATAACACGCATCAAACATTAATACCTGAAATTTTTTTAAACTCGTTTTCAATAAAATATATCCATTCTAGTCATAGAACAAGCACTCGGGATTCTATTGGCAAAACAAAAGCATCACAAGAAATTTTTCAAATTTGAAACTTCCCATACATTAGCACCAGCTTCGAGGAGCTTTTCCACACAGGCGATCTTCCCGTGCATTGCAGCCAACATAAGCGGTGTCTGAATCGTTCAAAACGCAATGAACATTAGTACAGCAGCATTTAAAAAACAAAATCCCAGATTCAATAGAAGCCAAGTTACCTGCTTTTGGCGATTCAACGCATCCGGATTCACAGATCCATCCAAAAGCCAAGATAAAACCTGCAGCAATTGGCAGAAAAGCAGAAAAAGGAAAAGAAGATAAGCATAGAGAGATGTATTTTAGGTGAGGAGACGGGGAGGGAATTTTGAGCGAATACCCAATTGGGAAATTGCGTGTGAAGAAATGGAAAAAGGAGAAAGGGGCACCTGGATCTGGCCATTAGCAGCGGCAATATGAAGAGGGGAGTGGTGATCATAGACAGTGGTGTGGTTCATGAGAGAAGGGTGTGTGTGTAACAAAGCTGCTACAGTGTCTAGGTCCCCATGCTGCACAGCACGAAATAGGCCATGCTCATGGCTCCCTCTGCAACTCAGCCCCTGACCCATCACTTTCTCTCTACCACCTCACCTCACCTCTCCTCCCTTTCCTGACTGCGCCACCTTGATTGATTCCTCCACGTTTTCAATTCCACCTTTGTTCCCACATTTATTGAGTTGGAGTTTGCAAAATGGCTAGGTAGTGAAACAATGAAAGAGAAAGAGATAGAGAAGGGTAGCTATGTGTGTCAGTGATGAGCAGTTACTGAGACTGACTTGGCTGTGGCATCAGACAGATTCCCGCAAAAGGGTAGGCTCCAGCATCTCCAAACTCTCAAACCAATATCCACCTTTTGTTCCTCCAATCCAACGCTTCACGTTCAAACTTCAAACACACTCTCACAAACAAACTCCTTAATAACTCATCTCTTTCAATCTAATGTAACTCTCCTTTACTATTATTCACCACTAAACACCTCACCTTGAACTTCGAGTCTCCATTTTTATTTTTACTGCAACTCCTATTCCATGCTTCGCTCCTAATGGCAAAATTCTTCATCCCATCATCTACTTTCAGTCAAAACCGTAACCTTCTTTCCTCCGTCATTACTCCTTACTCTGTTTGCGGTAAATCTTTCAATTTCATCTACCACCATTTTTTTTACTTTCTCTTTCTGTAAATCATTCTACTTTCTTCTTTTACATTCATATACTCACGTTCAATCTATATTTATTGTCAAATCTCTTTCAATTAAACTGCTAAGAATAATTATAATAATTCGTTTGAACTGAGATTTCACGTTACAACAAAGACATTGCTTGAAGTAACAAATACTCTTCAAACGAATTATCGTCAACAATGAAACTAAAGCAAATTTCACTTTATTTTTTAGAAGAAAAAGAACACTTTTCTACAACATTCTTAGTTTAGTGGTGGCAAAATCAAGCTACCAAAATCAAATTTGAAAAAAAGAAGGGGAGAGTGTTTTTCCTTTTAATCTTTTTGCACGAAATAAAGCACGAACATAGTGTTTAAGTATGGGCCTTATGGGGTCCATAAAAAGCCCAATACGGAGGCCCACGATAAAAAAAAACATGGGCAGCACCGAATCTGACTAATAGTCTAAAACAAATGTCTTCTGTCTTTCTCTCTTAAAACAAAACAAAAATGCTTATATGAATAATAGATAATTTTGTTTTTCTCTTGAATACACTATTAATAAAGATTTAATTCTTAACTGAAAAGATATTGGTGCATTGGGGGAAAAACCCTAATCCTTGTATAAACATAATGATAATCGAGGCCCAAAATTGAATGTGAAACATTTAAAATATCCACGAGCTTGAACTATATAGCCACGTGCTCACTTTAATAAATTTATGGTATGTCAGGTTTGGAAAAGAAAATTTAAAAAAAAGAGTAAAATGATAATAGAAAATGAGATTTTTTATTTTTTATTTTTTTTTGAAATATAGTATTAATGCTGATTATTTAAATAAAAACAATGAATAACATTGTCAAGGAGCACATAATCACACGCAGTACGAATAGTTTTCTCTCAACATAATTTTGTAAATTGTTTGATCAGATAACAAGTATTATATATATATATGAATGACATAAATAATTCATAAATAAAAAATAGATACAGTAAAATAAGGATGTTTCTGTCTTCTTTTTTTTAAAAATAAAATCAGAGATTTTTTTTTTTGTGTGTCTAATCATCTAATTATAATTAAAAATATGTCTAATAATGTAAGATTCCAAAAATAAATTTTAATAGAGTTTAGGGTTCATGGTGAAGTAGAAGGCGTTGTAATGGGATCCTCACATACAGAAAAATAATGCTTGATAAAGATCAAGTGACATTGTTTCTTCAGTCCGAACCAAAGAATCCCTTAAATAGGATTCAAAATGGATCTTATTCTATCGTTGATAAGAGATTGCGAAAAACTTCTATGTTCATTTTATTATAGTATTTCTGAACAAGTTCCTGGATAACAAGTCTAAAGATTGTCTTATTGATGATAATGACGATATTGATGATAGTGACGATATCGACCGTGATCTTGATATAGAGTTTGAGCTTCTAAGTATGATGAATACACTAACTATGGATATGATGTCAGAAATAGATCGATTTTATATAACTTTTCACTTCGAATTAGCTAATATCTGCTTGCGAAATTTTTCCTTCCTCTCCTTTTTACCTTAACCAGCAGTATATTATATTCAATATTATACCTTTAATTCACCAAAAGCATTAGGGTTGGTTTAATAAATAAAAAAATAGCATTTAGGTGCATGTCAATTAAAGGAGGTGGTAGGAATAGTAGTGGTCATAGTTTGAATCCACTATCTGAGTTAATGTTGGGTTAGTCAGGTTTAGAGATTAGTAATGAATTTTCGGTAATTAAGTTAGATATTAGAGTTGCCAATATCATTATACTTTTACCTTGAAGTTTCTGACTCTTTTTTTCAATTTTACATTTTTTAGTCTTTTTCCTATTTTAAATTTCGTTTTCTTAAATTTTCATTTTTAAACAAAAGGTTAATTAAAAAAAAGTATCCCATGAGTTTTAAATTTTGAAACCCTTTCCGCCAAGTAATCGTCAACTACATAAACTATGTTTGTTTTTAAGAATTTAGTTTTTGAATTATTCAACCATTAAGCACTTTTTTCCACAGGAAACAATCTAATATGAAAGAGTTTTTAAATTTTAATATGAAAAGAAGTAAAATCAATCTAATTAGGTTGAATTAAGTTTATATAAACAACTTTTATCTTGTTATAACATATAAAAGATAATTAAAAATTAAGTTAAAAATAAGAATATTATAATTAAATAAAAATGAAATGTCCATGCCAGTTAAAATAAATAAATAAATAAATAAATTTAAATAATTAGAACCAGAGTTAAAAAAAGTGTTGAAAATTATATTTTAACACCTTTCTCGTTAAAGTTTAAAAATGTATGAGATAGATAGATAAGACTATACCCAATTATAGTTTAAATGAAAAATATTTTCCTAAAATGTTAATAACAATGGAAAAGTTTATGTAATTGACTTAACATATTATGTATAGATACATATTAAAAGGGAACTTCAAATCCTTTTTATTATTCTTCTATCAAACCAACTATTAATTGATGTGATATTAAGTTATGATGGAAATTGTGTTTATAAAATTGTATATAATTCAGACATTCAGTAACACTATTTTTTTAAAGGACAGTGATACGTAATCAATAATAGTTATTTTCTTATGTTATAAATAGTATATAAAATATTTAACTGTGATATATTAATTAATTCATTTGGGTCAGTCTTTGAAAACTTGATTTATCTCATGTGAACTTCAGCTTCAACTGATATAACATTAATAAAATTCAATTTTATATAAGAAATCATTAAATCAATAAGTTATTGTTTGATTTGATGAAAAAAAAAAGTAATTTACTTATTGTGTTTAAAATTTAGAGAGACCCTTGAAAGTGTACCTGGCATTATTAGGTATTGTACTATAGTACCTCTCAATTTCATCCCCTCCTTAAGTCAAGTGGACCCAATTTATTTTACCAAACTTATCTCTTTTTATTTTTTTAATTATATTAAAGATATCTTTCTCTTCAAAATTCAATACTATTTTATTATTATTTTAAACTAAAATAAGCATGGTCACATTCAATAATGT
>Ga0123341_1003384_pt1 | contig 13651 bp, 8 predicted proteins | sample Turbeapinknodule_FD_89959 | JGI IMG/M metagenome (GOLD analysis project Ga0123341, IMG submission 89959) | Root nodule microbial communities of legume samples collected from Mexico - Turtle bean Mexico pink nodule | ecosystem: Host-associated > Plants > Roots > Nodule | place: Mexico: Nepantla... | reverse complement strand
GATATTTTTGTAATTTTATATAAAAATTGAAATTTTAGAAAAAAAAATTGTATATTAAAGTATAATTTTTTTAAGAAGTGAGTTGTAGTTAAAAGCGGGTTCAGAGGTTTTCTTTTTAAACATTGTGGAACTATTTTTTTTTTCATTTTATTAAAATGAGGTCATTTTTTAAAAAACTAAAAATTTGAGTAAGTCGTTGATGAAAAAGCCTTGCCAATTTGATGAATCACGGAATTGACACGATTTATTTAAATTTATAATTTTTAAAAAAATAAGCTCATTTTGTTAAATAGAAAAAAAATGTCCCAGGTAAAAAAACCCGGTTCAGAGGCTAATCACTGTACAGATAAAGATAAGGCACGAGATGAAGTGCTAAGAAAGAGAAAAACAAATAAAAGCAATGGAAAGAAAGTTGTCACGCAGAGCAAAGAAGATCATACCCTCTTCCATTCAAGAACTCTCCCACCTCGCTCAGCGATGCAGCGCCATCAACCTCGCCGAGGGCTTCCCCGACTTCCCCGCCCCTCCCCACATAAAAATCGCCGCCGTTTCCGCCATCAACTCCGACTTCAACCAGTACAGGTTTCTTCACTTCACACAGCATCAAACAACTACTACCATAACCTAAATTCCTTGCTTAACTTCTGCATGTCTTCATTTTCCCAACAATTGATGAAATTAAACTAGGCACGTGCAAGGTGTATGCGACAACTTGGCCAAGATGATGAAGGAAAGGCATGGTTTAGATATCGACCCTCTTACGGACGTAGCTATTTGCTGCGGTCAAAGCGAGGCCTTTGCGGCTGCAATCTTTGCAAGTGTGTTCTGTTTTCTTGTTCTCGTAGCATTGTTAGTTTAGTTTACAAACTTTAAGGTTATGAGTTGTTGAATGTTCTGTTTCAAACAGCAATTGACCCGGGTGACGAGGTCATACTATTCGACCCTTCCTATGAATCATATGAAGGATGTGTTACCCTGGCCGGTGGAGTCCCTGTAAGCTTGCTATCTTCTACCTTGTTTATGTTTGTATCATATATTGTTACTCATGATTTATGAACAATGATTAGTAGTGTAGCTTTCTTTCTGTGGGTGTTGTGTCCATTTTTCTGCGTACAATGCATGTTCACATGATTCAATGATCCTGTAGAGATTTACACAAGGAAAGAGAAAGAACACAGATTATGAAGTGTAAAATTAGGGAATTCACTTTTCTTCAATGATGAAGAATGCAATGTTTTATATAGAGTATCAGCCTCTAAATAACAAACACAATTTACACTAACACACTTGCTCTTAGCAGGTTCAGGATGTTTGTTGTCTTCGGATGTGTTATTGATACTACATTTTGTAATTTTTTGTTTGTCCTTTATGTGTGTAATGTCCCCTTGTTTTTGTAAACTTGATTGGACAGATTCACGTGCCACTTGATCCACCTCAATGGACCCTGGATTCAAGCAAATTACTCGGATCATTTACTGAGAGAACTAAAGTCGTAGTACTGAACAGGTTACAAATTCATTATTGCCTCCACTTTAGATAGACTTCATCCTCATCTGGGGAAGCCTCCTTCCTCAGATTAGTTCCCTTGATATCCTTCAATTCAACCATTAGATTAGCGATTGAGTGAATTTTTTAAAGTAAAGATGTGAATTATAAATGCTATTCCTATCAATTTATGGTTTAAGCTTGTAATCATTTTAAATTTTGCATGTTACAAATGATTCGTATTATCCATTCCCAAGTATTACGCATCTGATATGCCGAATTTTGCGGAGGCAATGGCAGTATTTCCTTTTTTTTATGTGGTTGCAAATTTCTCTTTTGCAGGCTTATTAGAAAGGGTTAAGCATTGAGGAGATGCTTGTTTTCCTTTCATTATTTCGGATGCTTGCAGCGACTGTTATAATAAAAGCAATCACACACTACAAATTTTTTTATTACACGTCACAAATGTCTGTTAAAAATGTTCAGTTTCATGACATGAAATACAAAATGCTGACAAAAAGTTTAAACAGTCCTCACAATCCTACTGGAAAAGTTTTCACAAAAGGGGAACTTGAGATTATTGCTGGAGAATGCTGCAGCAGGAATTGCCTGGCTATAACAGATGAAGTATGTACTCCTTTACTTTGTACAATTTCAGGATTTAAACATGATATTGTGGCATGAATTAAAAGAATTAGATATACACGTCTGATATATGATTCTTCTTCTACCCTTGCGCGAGCGCACATGTGTGTGTGGTTTGAGGGGCACAGCTTAGGCATGCTAACTATCTCATCATAGTATACTTATTTTTTTCTATTAATTGATTTCTCTTGGAAAAGTAATCACTTTTATCTGCTTTTAACTTGGATTGTGGTACTTCTCTGCATGTTTTAGCATAAGCATAGAAGTTACTGGGAATTTAAAATATGCAAGAGTAGAGCATTTCTTTATATAATGTATGTTTTGCCTTGTTTTGGATTCTTTATGTAGGTATATGAACACATAACGTATGACAATCTAAAACATATATCCCTTGTCTCATTTCCTGGAATGCAAGAGCGGACTATAATAACATCTTCTTTGTCCAAAGCATTTAGTGTCACAGGTAAACACGTGAAAGCTGGAAGTTTTTTAGCTTTATCATTATTTCTATGAAGAACTAACTCACTGTTGATCTGTCATGTATCATCAGGTTGGAGGGTTGGATGGGCAATTGCACCAACTTTTCTTGCATCTGCTATAAAAAAGATCCACATTAGACTTACAGATTGTGCTCCGGCACCTTTTCAGGAAGCTGCGTTGAGTGCTTTGAGAAGTCCTCCTGAATACTTTGAATCACTACGAAGTGTAAGAGATCAAATTACATTTGATGGCAGTATTCACTCTCCTCAGAACAAAATGCTATATTTCTTAATTGTCTTTTTCCTGGTGTTATTTTTAATCTATGCAGGATTATCAATCAAAAAGAGACTATATCATAAATTTGCTAGGGGGAGTAGGTTTCAAGATTGAGTTTATACCTCAGGGCTCCTTCTTTTTATTTGCTGAGCTTCCTGACAATTGTCTACTTTCAGATGTATGTGCACTCTTTACTCTCTTCTCTTGTGGATATTAGTGTAGTAACTATTCCTTGACTCCATATAAGTAACAATTTGATTGTTCTACTGTTTTCTAGCAATAAATGTTTTGTTGTTCACAGGTAGAATTTGTGAAGAAACTAATACTAGAAGCAGGGGTAGTGGCTGTTCCAGGACGAGGATTTTTTCATACAAACTTATCATCAGATGAAGTTTCTAACCTACGTTATTCCTACCAGAAGAGATACATCAGGTTTGCATTCTGCAAGAGCGATGCGACTTTAACTACGGTGGCAGAAAAACTGGGTAAGCTTTTGGATGCTAAAGGACATCTTGTGCTATATTAAATTTGGAGAAAGAATAATGTAATGACAGAAACAGAAAACTATGATTGAGGATGGTCGAATTAAGAAGCTTGTATTACAGATTAATTTTAGGAAAACTACTGCGAAATTTGCTAAACTTTTATTTTCCTTCCCTTTTTTTCCCAGCCTTAAATGACATGTAGTTGGATCATAGCAAAATCATGCAAATGCAGTACCAAGAGAAAAAAAGTGTAACTTGTTTTATGCACCATCGCCACCTAGGTCATGATTAATATAAAGTTGTGGTTTTAATAACGGTCTTAAGAGAGCTTATTGTCTGAAAACTAGGACAAAAATAAATTTGGTAAAAAAGGTAAAATAATATTTAATGTATTTTTTAATGCATTAAATATTTAAAAAATATGATTTGGAATGGTTGACTGATCAATTTTTGACCGGTTACAGTCAAAGGATAAAAATATTTAAAAAGTTAGTTGATTTCACTCTCCAAATTGTATATTTTAAATTATAATCCAAGAGTGTAAATTGTTTGAGTACTATTGTATATTAGAATTAGATAGTACCATTGTATACTATAATTGAGTTCAAACTATTATTAGAAATAATTAATAGATATTAGTCGAATTCTTAATTAAGAGTTGACCGATGCTAAATTCAAACGGTTCAATTGATCATTTAATATAATATTTAAATATAATATTGAAGACACATAAATTATATTATAACTTAGTTATAGGTGTTATATGTTATTATTATACAATTCATTTATATCTCATTATAACTATTTAATTTTTTAATGATTTGGTATCTATAAATATGGCATAAATTGAATTATATATATATATATAAACAAAAAGTCAAAGAAAATCATTACTATTTTTTTTGACAAATCGAATGCAAAACAAAAGAAAAAAAATAGAAATCTTTAAAATAAAGAAGATACAAACTTTTAATATCTCAATTAGAACGGAAGAAAAATAATTATTAGTTTAATGTAATTTTACAGTGAATTAATGCGAAAATCTACATATAAAAATATGATTATTGTGGATATATTCTCACTGATAAAAGACAAAATAAACTGATTAAAAATTTATTTTTTCAAAACCTATATTCTCCGTTAAATTTTTACTTAAATACAAAAGATAATATTTTAATTACTATTCATTAAGAAATCACTCTTCCACCTAAGCAAATTTATTTGCTTCAACTCTTATTTACAAAAAAAATCATCCATTTAATCACATTTATTAATAATTAATAATATAAACTATAATTGTAAAAGATTGGCCGATTATACTGGAGGCGTAGGCTCTTTCTTCATGCATCTCCATAACTCCTAGCATCCCATTGTAAAAAATGCATTCTAGATTTTATAATTAAAAATTGTAATTTTTTTTTTCTCTTTACAGCTCTTGGATCGTAATATACTTCCAAATTTTACAATCTAAAATATTTTTTAAAAAAGATTATAGATTACAGAAAGTACTATTGGATCCAAAAATCCTTTTCGGATTCTATACTTTAGAAATACTTTTTAAAGATAAATCATTCTAAATTATAGAATTTTAGATTATATAAGTTGGAATGTATTTTTTAAAAGAAATTCATTTTGAACTCTACAGGGTTAATTTATAGTACATTCCATATTTTTTAGGCAAATTCTTCCTATACCTAACATTTTTCAACCTGCATCGAACACAATTTTAAAATTCAAAAAATAATCTTTATTCCAAAAATGAAAATCCTGAATAGAAAGTAATACATTCCGAAAAAATAGATGTGGAAGAACTTTTTTGTGTTCTGGATATAAAAAATTGGAAAAAAAATCAGAAACCCATTTCAGATAAAAAAAATCCGCAAAACAACAAATAATACATTAAGGGCATTTTCATCTTTTTCATTGGAATTGGGTGCAATGATATGGTGCAGGGAGCAATTGCCCATTTTTTAAACTATGATACGGGCTTCAGCCCAAATACAGAAGCCCCACCTAACGACAAAAGTACTAAAATAGCCTCGTGGGAGACTTGGAGTGGAACGAAGAGGAGTTCGTTGGAAGAAATGCCGAGTGAGGTAGATGATGGTGTTGCAGAAGAACAGGGAAGACCTCTCATCATCAACCATGATTTTGATTCTTCAATTCATATCCTTCATCAAAATGAAGACACTATCACTTCTTTGCCATTCAGTCACACGGACACGCTATCTTTACCCTCTCTTTCCGTTCCTAACCAACGCCTTGCTTCTCTCGATGTCTTCCGCGGTCTAACCGTTGCGGTTCGTCTCCACTACTTCCTTCATCACTTCAATTACTTCATGTTTATCATTAAATCGAAAGCGCCACTAATTCAACACGCTTCTAAATACTTTTACTAGCTTAGCGTTAATTGCTTACCATCGATTGAACAACGCGAAGAAAATTAGCTAATAAGACAATTATTTTTTAATTTTACTGTCAGTTACTTACTTGTATCCATCTTGTGATTTCAATAGCTGGATTGTAGTTGCTTCTCCTTGCATTAAAATGAATCTCTTAAACTCTGCTGCAGTTGATGATATTAGTTGATAATGTGGGAAGAGAATTCCCGTCCTTGAATCATTCACCATGGTTTGGGGTGACACTAGCCGATTTTGTAATGCCATTTTTTCTCTTTGTGGTTGGCGTTTCGATTGCTCTTGTATTCAAGGTACGCAATCTCCCAAATTTTCGTAAAATTTACGAAACTCGTGTTCTATGCTGCGGGTTTGTACTGTATATCACTTAATGAGTGCTGTTTAGGGTTTATGGCTTTCTTATTTATAGGCGCTCAAATAATGAAATAACAATAACTTTGAATGAAGTTTTCGTTCTTGGACAATCTTTCAGAAAGTCTCTAGCAAACCGAAAGCCACGAAAAAGGTTGTATTGAGGACAATTAAGCTTTTCCTTTTGGGGCTGTTACTTCAAGGTATGCTACCCGCTGAAACTTGTCACGCAAGGTTCCCATGTATTCTTTTGAGCAACTTGTTATTCATTGTCCATATTATTTAAATCCAGGTTTTGTGTATTTGTAGTAATTCTCTCTCTATATGTATGTATAAGGGACGCAACTGAAAAAAACCCTTGCTTTAATGCTTTTGTCTGAAACTTATTCATAGGTGGGTATTTCCATGGACGTGGCAAATTGACGTATGGAGTTGATTTGAGCAAGATTCGCTGGTTTGGTGTACTTCAGGTAGCTGCTATCAGTAAATTTGTTAACCGTAACTTATTGCTTTTTTCTTTCGGTTATTTCTAATTCAGTAGGTTTTGTATTATTGTTGTACATGTAATTTTATTTATGATTCTCTACATGCTACTAACAATTGGTAGTTTAATTGGTATTTTGTCAAATAACTTATCTGTTTGATCTTTAGGTTAATGAGTGATTTTCACTTGCTATCTTTATAATGTCACTTTTTGACTATAGTCAATGCTTGGTGAATTGTGTTGGGAAAGTAAATCCAATGTTTTCTCAGTAATGTTTTATGTTAAGGATGGTTTCAGATTTGCGATAAGTAGAAGGGTCATATGTCATTGAAATTAGTTGTACTATTTTAGGATATAGGTATTACTGCTGAGAAAAAAAGGTTGACACTTAAGAAAATAATCAATCACCTATCACTTTAATTTTTATAAATGTGTCATCAGTTTGATGCATATTTTTTTTGTATGGTATCCAGAGGGAGGATATCTATTGGATATCTATTGTACTATTTTAGGATATAGGTATTACTGCTGAGAAAAAAAGGTTGTCACTTAAGAAAATAATCAATCACCTATCACTTTAATTTTTATAAATTGTCATGAGTTTGATGCATAATTTTTTTGTATGGTACCCAGAGGATATCTATTGGATATTTCTTGGCCTCAATATCAGAGATTTGGCTTGTAAACCATAATATTTTGGTTGACTCACCGGCAGCTTTTGTGAGGAAATACTCCATCCAGTGGTTAGTTTACTTTTCTTGTGTTTAGTTTTTTTCAGGGGATTGAGCTTGGCAATTAAAAGTTTAGATTTCTATGTTGAATATCACTATAAAATACACATAACAATGGCATGCTTTTGTCATTTTCTTATAAATGTTTGTATAGTAGATGATTTCTTTGTGCTAATTCTCATACATACCGATGCAGATTCTGTTACCTGATTCATGAAATGATGCATATTACTTTGGGTTCTATAATGCTCTTAAGTTTTAATTTTTGACATTATGAAATGGACGTACTTGTCATGTGTCATGGATCTTTTTGATATACAGTTCACTATGCTGGATTTTAAGGTGAAAACTTGATTAAGATAAACATTTTTTTTCTGCGTATTCTGATTTAATTCCAACTTTTGTTAATTGGATTTTAGTCTCTTGAGATGAAAATGTCTCAGCTATCATTAGAACCTGACAATTCAATATAAACTAATGCTACAACTTGCACCTGAACTTTGTTACAAAAGATTAATAATGGACAAGTTGTGAATCATGAAATTTTGACCTTCATATTGTTAGGCTAAATGCAACCTTTATTCAAAAGCCTAAACATATCTTTTATAAACTTTTCAAGCTACTATTTGCAAAAATAAATATATAAATGAAATTCAGGTTACATTAATGGATCCAAGATACTAGCTCTCAGCATCACTACCTTTGCTTGCCTTATGATATTCTTTGGCGCTGATTGCTTGTTTCTTTGTGCAGGATGTTTTCTATCTTACTATGCTCTGTGTACCTTTGCTTGCTCTATGGTCTCTACGTTCCAAATTGGAATTTTGAACATTCTAATTTGCTTGGGCCCAGTCATTTATCAATTATCCAAAGTGTGAGGATTGTCACTGTTTTGTTGAATTCTGAAAGACATATGATAAATTTTTTATTTATTATTTCTTCTTGTGCACTTAACTCATGACTCATTGCATACAGTAGACAAAGTCAACATATAATTTGTTTTTTGTTGCTGATATCCTTTGTGGAATCTGTGACAAGTATATAACCCCTATACATCTCCAATTCTGGTAAAAAAGCGACTCTTAAAATATAGTAGGGAGGTTTTTGTTTGGACTCTGTTACATGTAATTTGGGTTATTATTGCTGATAGTCAATCCCTCCTTTGTGACAGCTGTCAACTAATAATTTATGAAACCCCTCCCTTAATTTTCAGAAAAAGAAACTCATAATTTTTGGAATTATTCATAAACTGTGTATTGATCATGGTTAATTCTCATAGATCAGAGTTTTTACAATTGTTGTATTTTGTTTAGAAATAGAATTGCTTATTTAGTATCCCCTTCTGTTTGTTAATAAGTTGCTTGGTTAACCAATAAGAGCATTGTTGTGAACTTACAACATTTATAATTACATAAGCTAAACTATATGCTAGTGAAAACCTCTTTTTGTGACAAATCTAATTTTTATAATTCTAAAATTGGCCAAACAGTTACCTTGGAAATTTGCTTATACTATCAAGTAGTTGTTTAGTATTCGGATGGCATATAAGCTTCTGTTTTGTACTTCAAAATATCACAAACCCTCTCTTTGACTAATCCATGGATCTTCACTTTTTCAAAGTCAAACTTTAATTTGCATTTAATAAAATGAACTATCGTAGACTAGCAGCAAAGCATCTTGCTAGTTAAAAATGATGTAGCGTACTTAATGAACTGAGAAAACAATAATCTAAAGAGATTATTATTCATAGATAATCCATAAATATTAGAGAATAGATGCAGATGTGTGTAGTGTGACATTATGATGATTGGCATTTAATTTATTTTTTCATAGATTATGATGGGTTGGTTTTCGTGATTATTATCATTTTTAAATTATGTGTTATTTTTATGACTCTCCCTAGCTACGGGGAAAAAATTGGTTTGTAGTTATGTATTTTCGTTATCATGGAGAATGAACTCAACATACCATATTTGTTTGTCAGGTTCATTGTGAAGTGCGGGGCAGTCTTGAACCTCCTTGTAATGCTGTGGGATTTGTTGATAGATTAATTCTTGGTGAAGATCATTTATACCAGCGACCTGTGTACATAAGAACAGAGGTTATTTATCCTCTCAGTGACACCTTATTCCTTTATTGAATCTACTGCCGCCTCAAATTTAATTTATCTTATCTGTTAAATGATCTTATTCGTGACCTTTTCATTTTCAGGAGTGTAGTGTCAACTCTCCTGACTATGGACCCTTGCCTCCAAATTCACCTGGATGGTGCCTTGCACCATTTGATCCTGAGGGTATTTTGAGGTGGAAAAACATTTCCTGCTCCCTCCTTTTATCCCTTCTTTTATAATTATTAGAGTGCCATTGAAAATGATGTTTTAAATCTTATAATTTGAGTCACCAAAAACAAGATATTTTATTGATTTTTTGGGGAGTACTTATTTATGTTATGTTAATATGTTTTCACTGTTCTCTCATGTATTGGTATTTTTATCCTTGAGATTAGATTGGCATTGACAGCTTTAAAATATAATCAATGTAATGTCTGCTAATTGATTTTCTTTAATCTTCCAGTTCACTGATGGCCGTGATTACTTGTTTCATGGGATTGGAATTTGGGCGCGTAATTGTACTTTTGCAGGTTTCGATTATGATTCCTTTATGATGCCTTAGGTGGAAGATTTAAATTTGTCCTGGGATATGTCTATTTCTATGATTCAACTGGTGTCTTGTCCATTCAGGATAACAAGCAGAGGGTACTTCTTTGGTCTGTGTTTTCCTTCGCTCTATTGTTAGTAGGATACATTCTGGAGATTTTAGGTACTCTTCTAATTATAAATTTCTTAAGATAAAAAAAAGGTTCTATTCTCTAACAGCAGAATAGTTTTTCAGGAATTCCTTTATCAAAAGCACTGTACACGTTAAGCTACATGTGCATAACTGCGGGGGCATCGGGCTTAGTCTTGACTGCCATCTATTACATTGTAAGTTCATCTTAGTGTTCTAAGTAGAAATAATTTATATCCCAGGAAAGCGGAGATTATAGGCAAATAAACAAAAGGTGGTAGGCCTTCATGCAGTTAATCTCCTACTCCCAATGGACAAATGTACATGTGTTTTGAGGGCCATTGTTTGGACCCATACAGCCCGATAGCCTTATGTGGTGCAGTTGTTGAGCCTATAAGCAGCCACCCACCCATTGTTGAGCCCATTTTTTAATCCAATTGAATCACTGTATTGACATTCTGTTCTTAATAGGGGACTATAATCGCTGGCTAATGTTTAAAAACATGCAACTTCATCGAAACATATTTTCTTGCAGGTTGACATAGAACATCACAGAAAGCCTACAATTTTACTGCAATGGATGGGAATGAATGCTCTTATTGTATATGCATTGGCAGCTTGTGACATTTTCCCAGCAGTTATCCAGGGTTTCTATTGGCATGCTCCTGAAAATAATTTGGTAATGTTTGTTTCCGAATGATTCTTTGAATATCTCCTCTTTTATTATAAGTTTATATCTAGAGCTTGTTTTTCCTTTGAAGATTAAACTTTTACTAATGAGAGTTAACATTCCCCATCCTAGATTTCTGTAAACTCCTCTTTGGAATTAGAATTAAACTGCTATTGCCCTGTCAAGTGGCATTTGCCCAAATACTAACCAAACCGTTTGCCTTCTTTGTTTGTGGAGGATGTGTAGATTATACTTGTTTGAGTACCTGGTGAATTTGGAATCATAAATTGCTTCACACTTGCTTTGTACGAGAAAAAAGTGACAGTGCTGAATGTACAGTGCAACCTATATACATAACTATTCACATATTTTGTCCACTGCAATTAAAATGATTCAAAGTATTTTTCACCCTCTACACAAGCAAAATGTAAACTAAAAGCTATTTAACTCCATTTTCATAGTCGAACAAATATAGCATGGTTTGTTTCCATATGGCGAGAATTGTGAAAACTACGTTTTTCTAGCATTCCTTAATTTGTCACAACTGCATTTTTGGTGGAGGGATATCGCTGCAATTACCTTTTTCATACTTAATTAGTAAATTTGGTTATTTGGTAATTTAATATGCAGGTTGACGCCACTGAAGCTTTAATGCAGGCCATACTTCATTCCGAAAGGTGGGGTACAATGGCCTTTGTAACGGTTGAGATTTTATTCTGGGGTATTTTTGCTGGTTTCCTCCACAAGAAAGGGATATATATAAAATTGTAATTGATGACGCAATCTCGCAAAAGGCAATGAATTGTACATATATATGTTCCTTGTGTATATCTTCCATTAGAAACTACCCATGCTTTTTTCAGTAACTACATATCTTGTTGGTTATATTTGTTGATTCGCCTATGACCAGTCAAAGTTGTCTTTCTTAACTTTACCTTGAGAGTGTCTGAAAGGCATTTACTTCCACTGTCTTGAAAATATTAATGCGAGTAAAATTCAGCATGCGACTGAAATAATGCTTAAATAATAATAGCTTTTGGACGTAAGCCCCCCAATACGATTAAGTTCCATTTTGCTTTACAAAACCAAGTTTGTTTAAGCGATTTGCCATTAATAGGGGGAGTAAATGTAGAGTTGACGAGGGTTACCCTTCGGCCAAGTGTTATTAGACAATTTCTTCCTGCAACATATCACTTTAACCTGCACCCTATATTTTTCAAATTTTTCAAAATTATCCTTATTCCAGATTTGAAAATCTAAAATAATAAATATAATTTAAAAATAAAAAAGTACATGTCGGAAATAAAGTTCAGAACACAAAATTGAAAATGCATTCTGGATAAGAATTTTCAAAATTAAAAAATGTGGTTTGGAAATTTAAATCTGGAATATTTTTGGAAATAAAGTTTTGAAAGTAATTTTTATCCACACCCTCTTTTTATTTATAGTCATTTTCGTATTTTTGAGGAGATTTTTGTCATTTCAAATAGCAGAGATTGGATGTTAGAATTGATATGGTGCAGGGAGAATTTGACGTGTTATTATGCTTAGATTTTTCATTAATGAGCCCAAAGTGAGGTTCAAGTTGTACCACAATACACGTAGTTGAGATAAATCTTTCTCTGAATCAGGCAAACTGTTTCTCACTTTGAATCCTTACCGTTTGCTTTATCTGAAAATGTGTTCAAGATAGAGTCAGTACAATAAAGTATGTGCTCTTTTCAGTTAAGATTCTGCACCACGCATACAGTGTTGATTCCTGTGACCACTAATTGAAGCTAAAGGTTTGAATTGGTAGATTAAAAACTGAGTTAATGCACACATAGTCTCACCTTAGTTGTTCGTTCTCGTGCCTTGAGCTTGAGGTCTTGTATTCATGCATGAAGATAAGGTTTAATGGTTGAAAAAACAGAAGAGATACGCCCATAATAATTATCTCAACCACATAACCGACTATGTGTATGTGTAAATAGACATAATTGGTTATACCTTTCGTTCAAAATTATGCGAGTTTGTAATCTGGCATGACATGTCTTTAGTTCAAAATGATACATAATCAACTGAGTGTGTAATGTGAGATGATCAGTTCAATTCAAAACGATACATAATATTGCCTAACCGATTATGTAAATTTGTAATGTGGCATAATTGATTATGTCTTTAGTTCAAAATGATACATAATCAACTCTGAGTATGTAATGTGAGATAATCAGTCAGTTCAAAACTATACATAATCGATCATAAACTTATTTTTTATATCATTTTCAATCCCATCTTTTTAGCTACATAATCAATTTTGAACTATATTTTATGAGAGAATATATTCCTGAGTTACTTGTCATCATGTCGATAATCTATTATAATAATTTTTTGTTTTATTTTTCTCATTGGATTAGCTGGACCGTGGGTTTGACGATGCTCTAACTTGCTTTTTTTTTTACCTGGGGTTGTTGTAAGTTGATGTTTTTCTTCGTGTATAGTATTTGTTGGTGGTGCTCGTGAGTCGTGATTCAGTAAATCTTTATTTCTTATATATGTTTAGATTGGTTTTTTTGTTTGTTGTGTTTATTTTTAATATGTTTAGTATTTTTTTGTATTTATTTTTATTTATTATTTTTTCAGTATCTTAAAATGTATGACATTTGAATAATTTTTGTATAGGTTAAATATTTAATTTTTTTAATATGTTTAGATTATATGTTTATATTGAAAAAATATTATTGTTATGATTATTTTGAAGTTATGGTGATCTTTCGAGATCAAATGGAAGAGTGAATTATGAAGGTGTTTGTCTAGAATTCTATGTTAGAACTCAAAATCACATATTTTAAAGCATTTAAG
>Ga0123341_1003383_pt1 | contig 13651 bp, 7 predicted proteins | sample Turbeapinknodule_FD_89959 | JGI IMG/M metagenome (GOLD analysis project Ga0123341, IMG submission 89959) | Root nodule microbial communities of legume samples collected from Mexico - Turtle bean Mexico pink nodule | ecosystem: Host-associated > Plants > Roots > Nodule | place: Mexico: Nepantla... | reverse complement strand
GATATAATTAATGCATTGTCTTAATTAGTAATTATATTTTTAAGTTTGTTTTTTGTTTGAAACATGGGTGTTTTCAGTTTTATATTGATTTCAAACTTAATCCTTATACTTCATCAATTAGATTTCTTCTAATTTTTCTTTCTTATAATTATAATATCACTAAGAACTAATTATAATACAAATTTAGATAAATCTTGATCTGTGTTCTTGAAAAAATGTAGGTATTGAGATTTATTGAGAAGGATAAAAAACTGTAACGAGAGAATTGAACGGTTACACAATAAATTTGCATCTAGAATGAGAGAACCAAAAAAGGTGAAGAAAAATAAATGAAGAGAAAAAGAAGAGTGAGGAAGTGACAAAAGAAAAAGACTAAAGAGAAAAAAAGTACCTTATTTTAGCTGGGCATGATTCTAAACTGATCCGAAACCAACGAAAAAACGGAAGATCATGCAACCTTGCACTTAAAAGCTGGTTTTTGCCTCCTTCTATTAGTCCACGCTTCATGCTTCTTCCTACCCATTACTCATCTCACATTCTCATGCCATCTTCCATCTCTTCATGGATTTCTCACAGACCAACAAAACCACTTTGCTCACCAACCTACTAGTCTTCAACAACACCGTCCAACCAGGTCTTATCACCAAGCATCTCTTGATCCAGATTTTGGTTTACTTGTTATTTTCATCACATGTTTAGTTTTTTATTGAAAGAGATTATTTTTCTTTGTGGGGTGGTGGACTTTCGTTATTTATTTGTCTATTTCCGTTGTGGGGTGTGTGGATTGCAGAGTTGATGAGGAGCCTGCATGTGTACCGGCAAGGGGATGGGGAGGAAAGGACAGTTGAGAGGGAGTTTGTGTTTTCAGACTGTGGCTCCTATGTGGAAATGCAGGCTACCCCAGTTCTTAGATTGGTGAAATCCCATGTTTCTGAAGTGTGCGAAGGGTACAAAAATGGAGTATGGCTTTGTATCTTAGCGTTTCATGCCGATAACACTCCTCAATTTTGCCGCATTCCTCCGCTTTTGTTGGCCTCAAGGTATATATCTTAGCTCATATTTGTCTTTGACATTAGTCCAAAGGTTTCAAAAATGGTCTGCAGCAGAAATCAGCAAGTTTTGGAGTCAATGTGGTCGCAATTCCGGCTGCATGCCATATTTGTCTGCAATTTGGCATTAATCCTAGGTTTTGAAAAGGGTGTGCAGCAGAAATTGGCTAGTTAGGGAGTCATTTTGATCACAATTGCGGCCAAATGGGCACCATTGTTAGTGTTCAGCAAATTGACATTACTCCCAAGGTTTTCAAAACCAGTCTGTGGCAGAAATTGGCCAAGTTTTGGATCCATTGTGATCATAATTGCAGCTGGTGTTGCCGATTTTTGTCACATCAAGGATTCCAGACAAAAAACTGTAACCCCTAATCGCAGTTTAAAGCCTTGCCTTAGTCCTACATACTTAGCCTTGTTTGGTCTTTTCCCCCATCTAGTGAATTGGAATTGGTCCCTTTTGAATATATCATTATGTACTAAGCTCTTAGAGGCCTCAAAAGGATTTCCCCATCTTAAATCAATCAGATTTGAAAATAGAGACTCAAAATTTTGTAATGTGTACAAATAGGATTGATACATACATTTTAACCAAAGGCTACTTTTGGGTTGTAAACTTATAATTTATAAAGGATAGGGATGTGGATTCTCCGTTTTTCCTAGAGAACACAAGATGTTCTCATCACTTGTTAGAATGAAAGGTATTAAACGCTTTGGCATATAACTGGCAGACCTCTCTGCACAAGTAATGGTGGGTCACTTCCTAATATACAGTTTTTTTTCCTTCTCATGACATAACCCTTTCTTAGAAGATCCAATTTCATTTCCAAGTCCAGTTTATTAGAGTAGAAAATCTAGTAGTGTCCCAAAATTTCTTTATGTATGTTTATGGCAGTTAGTCACTGATTGTTCTAGATCAGGAAAAGTTGAAATAGCAGGAAGTGGAATGACCATGGAATGATATTAAATTTAGAAAATATATTCCCTTAACTTTTTGTAGTCCCTATGAGTGATGGTATTTCCACTTATAATTCTCACAACAAAAAGAGATACAGGGAAAGAAGATAGAGAAGTGTGAGACTTAAGGAATGTTGTGAAAGTTTTAAGTGCGAATGGCATTAATGTTATTTTATTGGTTAGATACATAACAAACAGAACAAATCTAATGCTTCAAACTAGAATAAGCAAAGTTTAGTGAGTGACAGCATCTTTGGATGAAGCAAGTGATGTTTGCTTCTACTGAAAAGAAAAAGTGGATGTGTTTTAAGGTGAAAACTAGAGACGTCCTTTCCCCAAACACCCAAAAATTGGAGATGCATGCACAGATCTTGTAGAATTTTTTTCCCTCCATCAGTAACATTTTGGTTGTCTTCCTGTAGTAAGACAAAGTAATATGTTCACTTAACCATTTTGTAATATGGCACTCAGGTTCATCTTTCCTTAAGCAATATTATATTTATATAATTGGTTTACCGGGACATAAAAGAATAACTAATACTGCCTTGTTTACACTTTGAGGAGGAAAGGGAATCAAGAATAAAGTTGATACTTTATGTATGAAGCTAAAATACTTGAATATATGCTTTGCATTTTATTTAAATTCTAAAGAAAAGGAATGGAATAGAGTAGACCAATTCCTCTCCAATCTCCACCCCCCTCACAAAAAGTTGATTTTTTACCCTCCAAATTAAAGGGGACAAGGTGATATCAAAACATGTACTGTATGTTCTTAGAAAAATGGTATTTTGCATAACTTTCTTTATAATATCAATTTGAGGGGAAGGTATACCTCAGTACCTTTAATTTCTAGAAGCAGATGACTTCTTATTTTAACTTTCCTCACCTTCTTTCTTCTCCCTAAAATACCCTAAAACTTATCTCCTATTTTTCTTCTATGAATGTCCAAATATCTATATTTTATCCTGCTTGTTATCTTTTCCTTTACAGGGTTTTAAACCTCATTTATTTCATTTTCTTCATGTTCATAGTAGAGTAAAAAGCCTATTGGATTTTCTGGGTTTCATTGAAATGCCACAGTCCAATTGTCTTTTGGCAGGAATGACATTATCTGCAAATTGCAAAATTATGCATGTATTTCTTAGCACTGTTCTTATGTTTGATATGACATGCCTATATTCTTAATAGCCTTATCTTGAAATCACTATTTCACTGTATCATAAACGTTGGGTGATTAAAACCTTGACAACTGTATGACTCCAAAATATCTCTCTACACAACTGTGGCACCACATTTACAAATTAAAAATTTTCTAGGCTTCTCCATTTTGTTTTTTAGTACTTCTACAAAGTAACTTGTAATTTATCTAACTCACTTTATTATTCATTTTGATTTCTCAGAAACCCAAAGCTTCAGATGATTCCAAACTTGCTCCGTGATCTCCACATGATCTACAAGTTGGACAGGAAGGAGGAAGACAGAGATACAACTCTAGGCTCTACAGGGGAAGAATGTCAAGGGAACAGCAACAATTTCCAACCATCAGAAAAAGTCTTTCCCGTTCTTGATCAGGATCTCAATTATCTTCCTTATGAAGAAGACGAGTCTGAGTTACTGGACAATGAGACAGATGTTGAAAGCTCACCAGGTTCAGAATCAATACTCTCGCAGTTTATTCTGCAGCTTTGCTACTATATGAACATATTCAATCTTTAAATTTGCTTGATGAAACCCAAGTGTAACCTTGAAGTTCAAGTTTTTACTGTCATGACTATATTGTTGTTGTAAGTTGTAACTTAAATCTACAGTTCGGAATTGCTAATCAAATATATGAATCCTCTCTGATGACTACACTAATGGAGTGTAACATTTTAGGTTTTAAAACTTTTGATGTTTCTCACTTTTGAAGGATTGACATTATTACCTTGAATCCTGTATACCATGTTTGCTCCCAATTTTGATGACATTCCCTTTGTTCCAGCAGCTCAGTCTTATTTGCTGTATACACTTCAACTATTAATTTTTTTTTTGGATACTAATATTTTAGCGCAGTACATACTTTGCAAAGTGACATTTGCTTCACCACCTTAAATGAAATCACTGAGCTTGACTGGGATTAGTTGGGGCAAAAATTTGTTCTTGGATGCGTCTTACTCTTAGACCCCAAAAAAATGTTTTCCTATCCTGTACATTCTCCTCCCCCATATGTGAAGCTTCCTAATGTTGAGTTAATAACACCATGCATATTATTTATATCTAACAGATAAGGAATGAGTTTGCAGGTTTGCCAGGGAAAAAAAAGAGGGCACCCAGTGACCTTGTAGCAAAAATTTCCTTATCAGATTTGGTCCAGTACTTTGGCATGCCTATCGTAGAAGCATCAAGAAATCTAAAAGTTGGGCTTACTGTTCTCAAGAGAAAGTGCAGAGAATTTGGGATTCCACGCTGGCCTCATAGGAAGATCAAGTCACTTGACAGCCTCATTCAGGATCTTCAGGTCCTTCTTTCTAAGCCTTTTTAATTTGATGATTTTTAACACTCTCTTGTGATTGTTTACACATTTCAAGAATTTTTTTATCCATTTACTTCCACCACTTGAACTAAAATTTATTTATTTTAGCATCAGCGTAGTTTCGTTGAAGTTCATGCAACCTACCTGTTGAACTAATGATATTATTTGAAATATACTGACGGATTCCGTGGTGACTTATTTGTTGGCTGTACCCAACATGCGACTTTGCTTTTCAACTAATGTTATTTTTTAAGTATAATGAAGGAATGAGTGGAGATTGGTAGCCAACATGGTTGAATACTTTAACATATGGTGCTTGATGGTTAAAAATAGTTTAATCCACAATGTTAGTTTTCACATTTTGAAGACATGGAATGGGTGAAGCTGAAAGCATTTTGAAGTGCACTTTGAAGCATTATTCTGCATATCTTTGTTATTGCTTTTGTCAAGCCTAATCAATTCAATATATTGAGTTCTCTCTTGCAGTTTCTTTAAATATTCATTTAAAATCAAGTATTAGATTATAGTCTTCGGTTGACAGATGAACTTTCACATTTAGTTTTATGTTCCCATGTGATTTATAAATCTTTGCATTCTATTTTGTCAACGTTGTAATCTCTGATTGTATTCAGTTTTGAACTCCTCCAACACGCACATAATAAAAAATGGTTTCTAATTAGGCAACATTTACTGATTAACAAAAGGTGGGACACATGCAGGAAGAGGCACAGAACCAAGAATTGGAGAACATGGAAGCAGCAATGGCAGTGGCCAAGAGACAAAAGATGTTGGAGAGTGAAAAGGAAAACATAGAGAAGAAACCCTTCATGGACATTCAAAGTGAGACCAAGAGGTTCCGGCAAGATGTTTTCAAGAGAAGACACAGAGCAAGAGCTGTTGGAAAACAGAATCCTACTGTATCCAACACATAGCACCATTTAAAGAGTTAAAGAGCAACAGAAATCATAGTTTGCTCGTTGTAGAATGAGATGAAAGTTGAAAGCTATACACCCCTTCTAACAGGGCATTTTAACCCTCATAGATTTACTTTTGACTTATATATGGATTGCAATAACCAAAAGAAACTTACAACCTCTACAGTGCTCAATTCCCTTTCCTTTTTCTCCCTCTTAATCATTGCTTCTAATTGTATAATTATGAGATTTATTCTCTAACATTGACCCGAAAGGTTACAAATTGATGAACGTGAATAATACTTAAGTAGTTTTGGAAAACCAGCAGCAACTAAGAGTTGTTTTGGGTTGAAAACACTTTGAATAAGGAATTCAGGTGTTAGGTGGTGAATAAAGTTAAAAAGTTTTTAGAAGATTCCACTGAGTGGGTCTAATACATGAATGATGATGATACTCTTAATTTCCTCGAAGCTATGTTATATTTCATTAAAGTAAAAGTGGTAGCCGCATTCATCCTTAAATTCAAACTTAAGGATAATGTTTTGCGTTGGTGTGTGTCGTATTTGACTTGATGTGTTACTGCTAACATAGCTATACAGCACTTGTGTTCCTTCACGGGTGACTTGGATTAACCAATAAATAAATATAGGGAGACAAAACACGTTATTTGGAGTCCATGTTTTATTCAGCAGTTCACACCATTTTTTTTTACCAAAATAAACCAAACATAGCATTTTTTAATAAAAGAAATATTATTTTCGGTTGCATAAATAAATATAACATATAACTTTTTATTAATTTAATAAAATTTCATAAACAAATTGACAAAATAATCAACTTCAAATTTTAATGTATGGTTACTTGTATTGTACTGATTTAATTTATTACCACATGAAGTTTTATCTATGTGATTGGATCACAAATTAAATATAAGGTATCTTCTTTTTTAATGAGTTTCATGGTTGATAGTAAAAAATTTTGAACCATGATATTATTTTGGATATATACACCACACTATGAAGGACAATACACTCATAAAAGATTATATCCATGAACATATCATACATGTATCACAGTGTATATCACACCAAAATATATATATATATATATATTAATAATAAACACTACTTTATTTACTAATATTTTTTTATTTTATAAAATAATATCTAATTTAGTTATAACTAATTATTTTTTATCTTTATAATTAGTTTCTGTTTAATTATTTTCTTATCCTGTTAGATATAAATTAAGAGTGTGATTGCTTAATTTGTCGTAATATACATCGAGTCCCCCCCTCAAGAAGAAGAAAAATGTTTATGCAATAGCAAGACTAAAAGTAATTAAGAAGAGCAAAATTGAAACCACATAATGAAGTTATACATATCTTAGAAAGCTGTGGTTGTGATGTTTTGTGGTCCAATGACTTAGACATTGTGAAGTAAGACAAGGTCCATAGTGAAAAGTTCTTGCTTTTTGCATAGCTGGAAGCATGCATGCAAGTTGAGCCAAAGGGTTTCTGAAAATATTAATACACATCGAAATCAGATACAAGTCAATGGTCGTTCCGTATCTTGTCAGATTTTCTATGTAAACTGTATCCCATCACTGTGTACACATTAAAGATAATATATAGAATGTGTTTTATGGCAGTAAAAAAATAATAGAATGTGATTTAAGTATCTTTATCATTTAATATATCAAATCATTTTTATATTTTAAACACTAAATTAACTTTATATATTTTTTACTTCTAGATTTTTAGTCAAAGTTTTCAGAAAATTGTCGATAATTTACTGAATATGATATTATCATCATGACAAGTGAAACTATAAGGATCATTAAATTAAAAGTCCCAGTTAAACAAAAGCATAATATCGTAATATAACACTTGTAAGATAAAAAAAAATGAAGTATATATTCATATATAAGAGATAAAAATATTTCATTTAATCTGACAAATAATGAAATAATGTACAAAGTTATATTAAAGTACTAAATATGGTAAAAATTAAGGGCGTGTATTATATGGGGTCACAAATGCTTTTGAAAAACGCAGACTTTGTAAAGCGGCGTGTGTGTAAAAGGTTGAGAGAACGCGTGGCCAACACGGCAAAGGTGAATATAAATTTGTCAACTTGTCACTGCTGCTGCTTCTTCATCTCTCTTCAGAATCCTCAACATCATCGTCCATTCGTTCAATTCATTGATCATTAAACATGGGTGTCTGTTTTGCTTCCCCCGCTCGCAGACAATCACCCAACTCCACATCCCCTCAATTAGGTTCTCAATTTTTTTGTTCTCATTATATCCAACAATATCTATAATATGCCTTTTATTTATTTTTATATAAACCAAAAAAGAAACAAAAAGCACATTTTTTGTTGGCATGATTCAGGTTCAGCGCCAGGGAGTAGAGACTTGACAGTATCCTTGGAGAGCGTAGAAGGAAAGAGTGAAGTTTCGGAGGAGTCTGGAGTTGTCGGAAGCAGTAGTAATGGCAGTGGCATTGTTTTTCCGAGTGAGGAAATGAGGAGGTTGAAGGAGTTTAGTTTCGCGGAGCTGAAAGCAGCCACGAAGAGTTTCAAGTCGGATGCGTTGCTTGGAGAAGGAGGTTTTGGGAAAGTTTACAAAGGATGGTTGCATGAGAAAACTCTGACACCAACCAAAGCTGGTTCTGGAATCATGGTAGCTATCAAAAAGTTGAATCCCGAAAGTATGCAGGGCCTTCAAGAGTGGCAGGTTTTTCATTTGTTAATCATATCTTAGACAAAATTTGGCATGGTTTCTTAGAAATCTTAGTAAATTATCTGCTAACATTAATTTTTACAAACCAGTTTAAATGCTCTTATTTATAAGATTAGATATGCCTACTATATTTTCTATTCTACTTTTCTTCTTATCCAAATTTATCAAGTTCAATATTAAACTTTTTACACAGTTACTTTAGAATTTTAAATCTATTAATGAACCGATATAGATATCACTGATACAGATCTTGTTGAGAAAAATAAGTAGATATGAAATCTTGAACTTGGTCTTGGCGTGAATGAAGGGCTCATAGTCCTCATTCTCATTATTATGATAGCAATACCATACCCAAAAGTCAAACCTTCACACAGATAAGGAAACTACCCTATATATACTTCTGTTTCAACCAGATCAACTACAAATCTTAGTTAAAATTGTTAATAAATTTTATCCTAAATTCCCATTTCTTTATTTGAAAACTGACATCTGAATGGTATTTTTATAAATGATACCATTTTCTATCTTATTTTTTGTTATTAATTAAGTAAATAAGAAGAAAACACATATGCTTGATTGAGTGATTTCTTTTAATGAAACTAACACTTATTTTTAAAAGCTGTCTAGAATATTTAACGAAAATAAGTAATTATTTAATTCAATTGTAACATCTGGGTCTGGTTATATGAATGCAGTCAGAAATAAATTTTTTAGGAAGAGTTTCTCACCCAAACCTGGTGAAGCTTTTGGGTTACTGCTGTGACGATGTGGAGTTTCTCCTTGTGTACGAATTCATGCCAAAGGGAAGCTTGGAGACTCATCTATTTTGGAGTATGAAATTAAAATATGTTAAATTTAATACAAATTGATTCACCATGGATTTTAGCTCATTAATTTTGTTTGTTCGAAATAGGTGGTAACACAGTACCACTGTCTTGGGACACTCGACTCAAAATAGCTATTGGTGCAGCTCGGGGCTTGGCTTACTTGCACACCTCAGAGAAGCAAATCATATATAGAGATTTCAAAGCCTCCAATATACTACTCGATGAGGTTATCTTCTACCTTTTTCCTTATAATGAGAAATTGAATATATATATAAATTTGGATACAATTTATTTTATCAACCAAATTGTCATCTGAAAATGTAAGACTGTATTTTCCATAGGGTATAATTAGGTTAATTTAATATAATATCTTATAAAATGTCATTAGTTTTTTTCTATATATTAAAATTATGGGCACAATATTTTTCTTAAAGCAACAAAGTTTCTGGTATGCTGTGGGCTATTTTTTTTTTTATACAGACAAATATTTCTCGTACAATCACCACCACCTTTCCTTATTCATTCATTTTAGTTTCTTTCTATGTTTTGTATTTCCTTTTATCGACTTAGATATCATTCTTTAAATCCTTTAATGCAAACTTTTTGTTACATGCATAGGAAACTATATCTACAATGAAAACACACAAAAACATTTAAAATTTACATCTATCCTTTATATTCTTTATAATTCATATTATTATTAATTCGACACACGGGACTTCTTTAACTACACAGAAGTTAAGGAATGTATTTAATTAACGATATTAAATTCATCCACAACTTAATATATTTCTACCTTTGACTTGTAATCTTCTCCTATATATCCTTGTGAATACAATAAATTTATAAAAAAAATTAAGGTTTGTGTTTGCAGGAGTTCAATGCGAAAATATCAGATTTTGGTTTGGCCAAATTAGGCCCTTCTGTGGGAGATTCACACGTGACTACCAGGATCATTGGAACATATGGGTATGCTGCTCCCGAATACATTGCAACAGGTGATTATATATCTATTCTGAAGACATAAATTGATGCTTTGAAAGATATGAAGCAGTTTGATTTGATGTAATTATCATTATATGATGGTTGTGTTTGGATTGTTTGTGATTGAACAGGTCACCTTTATGTGAAAAGTGATGTTTATGGATTTGGTGTGGTGCTGCTTGAACTGCTGAAAGGGATGCGGGCACTTGATGTAAATCGCCCTTCAGGGCAGGAAAATCTGGTTGAGTGGATGAAGCCTTATCTATCTGATAAAACCAAGTTGAAAAGTGATATTATGGATGAGAAGATTGAGGGTCAGTATTCAACCAAAGCAGCACTGAAAGCAGCACAACTTACTCTGGAATGCCTTCAAAATGACCGTAATAAACGTCCTTCTATGAAAGATGTTCTTCACACATTGGAAAGCATCCAAGCTATCAAGGTTAGAAGGAGGAAAAGAAACAAACATTGTTCTAAGTTTGCAGCTATGAACAATTTCCAATAGCCAATTTTTTATCCTATGTTCTGCATTGCTAGCATATTGTTGAGGTATATGAAACGTAAATTAGTAGACACTTAGGTTATGATGTGCACCAGATAGAGGTTTGTCAGCTCTATGTATCTTTTTCTTAATTTTACTGAATTAGTCACATTTTGAAAATGATACTAGTTAAAAAATATCATTTACGACCAAGAAAGCTTTAACTAATGTTGGTTAGAAAAATAACCTAACATCAGCAATCAAATATACCTTGAAATGTCAAAAATAAAATAAAAAAATTAACATGATCTAATTTAGTTCTAAAAAAGTTTTTCTCAATATTTATAAAAAAATAATGTTGAAATTATAAAACTTAAATTTCGATTAAGTCAAGAATATTTTGGTAATGCTAAAAAAAGAATGATCAGTGGCTTTACTAAATTAAGATAGCGTGAATTGGTTTTGAAATTTTTTTCACACAATTTTTTTTCCTTTCTTCAAGTTTTTTTAAATCTTTTTCACTTTGAAAACTAAATACAATTAGATTAGGAATTAAGATTGATACAAGATTCGATAGCAACACAATAAAAGAAAGATAAAAAAAATAAAAGGATTGCTCAAAAAAAAAAAATACTGGTTCAAATAAAATTATCTTACCTCGAGTCTTAGTTATTCAATCTTAGAATAATTGATTCTACTATCTCTAACAAGTTTGTATAAATCACTCATTTAATTATTACAACTCTTGAGCATATTCAAGTGTATATAAGCCTAATCAACTCTTGATTAACAAGAGGATATGCCCTGACACACATAAACAAAACAAACTTCAAAGAAAGAATTTGTCAAATTATTAAAGCACAAGAAAACAACAAGATTTCTTGAATATTAAATCTTGCAAGAACATTTTGAATGCATGAAAATTTCTCTAAATATCTCAATTTAATTCGCTTTTGTGATTATATTTGTTGTATAAAGCATTGAGATAGAAGCTTTATTTATAAAGTTTTTGAAAATGATGATTTAAAATAATTGACACATTTAATTGATTATTTAAAGTTGTTAATCGATTATTCTATATTAAATTTGAAAAATAGTTACAATGCTTTCTGATTTAATCGATTATGGCATGTGTTAATCAATTATTTCCACTTTATAATTAATGTAAAAAACACATTTAATTGATTATGAAATATTTTAATCAATTAATATCTTGAGATGTGGTTTCCCTACTATATGGGTTTAATCGATTATTAAGAAAATAATTAATTAATCTATTATAAACCTATAAAAAAAAATTTAATTGATTAACAATGTCATAAAATATTTTTTTTAATTATATTTCAAAACACGTTTTCTTTTATATCATTTTAGTATTATGTGCTAATTAAAAATTTTGTATAATGAAGGCCAAAAAATTCTTTAAAATCTTTATCAAAACATCTTCTCTTAAGGTTTGAGTCCAACTTCAAGGCCAATAGCCTCCCTATTTTTTATGATGACCTACACTTAATTTAATACATGGTCTAGACTTTGAAAATCGATTAAAACTTCTCTTAATTAATTATTTTTCTCATAAAATAAAAATAATAGTTAATCTTCATATGATTTTAACCTGTTATATGTGATATTTCAATTCATTACTTCACACCACTAATCACTCAACTTGTAGTTTTAACATATTAAAACTTGAATAACAAATTAAAATAATACAAAAGAAGAAAAATAAAACATACATCTTAATTGATTACGCAAAATGACATAACTCATTATACTTCTTTAGAAGTACATAATCGATTATGCTGAATCACATAATCGATAATCGATTAAGTATTATTCATGCGAGTGCATTTTTTACATAGTGTCATGCATAGTCACTCTGCAGATCACAATGATATTTTTGTATTCTCCTCCTTTGTCAACTATCTTTTTGCTATTTTCTTCACACCTTCAAAAGAAACCTATAGTAGCTCCACTCTTATTTCTCCACTCTCAACTCCTTGCAAATAGGTATATTTCAAACATGTTGAATCCTCACTTTTTAATTTGAATGAACAATACTCATCCAAATACAAACACAGTGTTAGTTTTTTTTTTATCAACAAATAATAAATAAAATAAAATGAGACATTTTATGAGTGTTTCAACCCTTATAAAAAAAAATTTAGACCAAACTTCTTAACACTCAACCAAATGGAGATCCAACATGTTCTACAAAATATCAACCAGAGTTATATAGACATAACAAGATTGATAAAGACATGATCACATCAAAATATAAATACATCATCCCTATAAAGAATACACGTTCTCAAAAAAAATTCAAATATCAAAATGTGCACAATCACAAACAATAATGACGTAACTCAAACATAAAACACCACATTTTGACAATGACTCACGGAAGCGACAAGAGAGGATTGTACAAGCAACAAGAAAAACTAGATAATGGGTTAAGGAAGTGGAGGGGAAATGTTTTTGCCATGTATATACTTATTTTAAACTCCTTTCAACATCACTTATTTCAAAATTGATATTCAAAATTAATACCAAAATTGCTACCACGTTTCTTTATACATTAGATGTTAAATATTCAACATCTAAGTACGTCGTCGTTAAATATTGTTTTTGTAGAAGTCTAAACTCAATTGCTCTTTTGTTGGGTTTTCACACCATAACATAAACAATAAAGAGCAGATAGATACACATGAAGCTTCTTAATAATTGTAGGATTTGTATAATAAGAATACAAATGGTGGTCTGGCACAGGTAAACGCGTATGCAAATTTAGTTAAAAAATGTTATCATCGTTTCGTAGAACGTACACAAGACCCAAAATATATATACGCGCAAAGTCCTTAATTTATAAAATATTAACCTCACTTTTTTACCAATTAAAGATAAAAATACGTATCACGGATAGTTAAATATATTTTATTTAATTATTTCCTGCAATCAACTCCATTAAATATTTTGAACAAAATCTTCGACAACTTACAGTGATCTCATTATGCTAGAGTAAGATTTTTTGTCCAGTCTCTAAAAAAAGTCTTTAAAGTATTAATTAATTTTTATAGATATTAATATTTTAATTATTTAATACAAAAGACTCTTTCACTTTTTAATCTATGTTTTAGAATTCTAGTTATTAGTACTTATCAAACATATAATGCATTTTTTTCTAT
>Ga0123341_1003381_pt1 | contig 13652 bp, 3 predicted proteins | sample Turbeapinknodule_FD_89959 | JGI IMG/M metagenome (GOLD analysis project Ga0123341, IMG submission 89959) | Root nodule microbial communities of legume samples collected from Mexico - Turtle bean Mexico pink nodule | ecosystem: Host-associated > Plants > Roots > Nodule | place: Mexico: Nepantla... | reverse complement strand
TGCGGGTCTGGAAGTCCTCCCATGAGGTGTAGGGCGTGAGGTTACCGGCAAAGCCGACCGCCTCATGCACATAGGGATCGGTCGATGCCAAGAGATCCGCGCGGATCTGGTTCATCGAGCCAAGACCGACATCCCATTCGCGGGCAACGTCGAAGGCAAACACATCGGCGCTGCTGCGCACCAGATCGTTGCGCACCGCATCGACAATATTGACATCGACCTCTTGCGCCGGCTGCAAGACGCCGCCGGCCAGGATGCCGCTGATCCCCAGCTGTTCATAGCCAGGCTGCGGCACATAGCCGGCAGGCAACGGGCCGAGGAAGGCGCTGGCGTCGTTCGTCGGGTTGAGGAATGCGTCGAACAGGGCAACCTGCGTCGGATGGCCTTGCGCATCCATCACGGTCAAGGTCTGGTCGATCAGCGAATGACCGAAGCGATAAGCCGCCGTCGCGAATTCGTGCGAGACGCGCGCATCGACATCGGGGTTGTAATCGTTGAAGCCATGCTCGCCGTCTCCCTTCATGCCGCCGAGCAGCTTGTCGGCGAACTCGGTGTAAACGACGCGCTGGTATTCCGTTTCATTGATCACCTTGGCGGCCTGGAAGAGTTCCTCGGCGGTGCCGGTGAAGCCAGCCTCCAGGAGCCCGGCAACATGGAAGTTGTGATTGCGGGCCCAGATGGTGTGGATCGCCGTCAAGGCGATGTTCTCGTTGGCCCGGCCATCGCCGGCCACATAGTGATCAAGCAGGCTGATGAACGGGTTGGTATCGAGCAGCAGCGCAAAGCCACTGCCCATGAAGTTGGAGGTCATCTGCGGCAGCATCGCTTCGTTGATGTGACCGTTTGCATCGACCAGACCGGCGAAATAACTGCGGAAGGTGACGGAGCCGCCCGGCAATGAGGATGCCGTGAACACCGTATTGTTCGCCCAGTGATGCATGATCAGTTCACGCAGGTTGGGCAGCAGGTTGAAGGTCGGGTTGGACGGATCGGGCGCGCCGGCCAGGAGCCGACCGCTGAACCCGCCGTGGCCGTCGCCTTCCCTGAGGAACTGACCGACGAGCTCATCGGAGCCGTAAGCCTGGTTCTGGTCGGCAAAGGGCGAGGTCTTGTTGAGATGCTGCGTCACGCCATTGGCATCGAAGCCGGAGACCGTTCCGCGGGTCAGATCCGCCGGATTGTCGGTACCGGGCGTATGTCCGGCGCCCGGCGCGCCGATCTGGATCGTGCCATTGCCGCCCTTCGGCAGGAAGTCGAGACCATGGTCGAAGTACTGGCCGAACGCAGTGAACAGGCTGTTGGCATGCTCTGCACTGGTCGCCAGGTTCGCCTCCTGAGCGCCGAGTGCATTGCTGATCGCGCGCGGATCCAGCCCGTTGAAGAGCGGGTTGATATCGCGGTTGTGGGTGCTGTCGTTGTAGTCCCCGAAATGCGCATCCGTCAGACGGATGAACGGCTGATCGGCGGATCCGTAGTTCGGATGTGCGCGGTTGTTGCCCGTACCTTCGAGATCGCGAATGCCGACCGCATCGTTGTCTTCGCCGCCCGGCAGACCGTTCACGAGGTTCTTCAGTGCCGTGAGGTCACTGGCCGTCAGATGGAAGGCGCCGTTGCCTCCCGGATCGTCATTGCCGCCTCCGCCGCCATCGCCACCGTCGCCGTTTCCACCGTTGCTGCCGCCACTGCCGGAGCCGGCCTCGAATGTCGGGGTGCCGGTGCTGGCGAAGGTGATCGAATGCGTTCCGTTCGACATCGTCGTCATGCCGTTGGCCGTCGTCGAGTCGTAGTCGGCCAGCGTCAAACCGGGGGCCAGTTCGATCACGTCTTGCGGCCGCAATGTGCCGATGATGGTGTCGTGGCCGCCATTCGACTTGAAGACGATGCGGTGCGCCGAGGTCAGTGTCGAGATATCGACCGTATCGTTACCCGTCGAACCATCGATCGTGATGGTGTTGGTGAACAATGTGGTCGCCGCGAAATTGCCGATCACCTGGAAGGTATCGCCACCACCGCCACCGATGATCTGGATCTCCTCGATATTCGCAAGTTCCGCAACGACCGCGGCACCGCGTGTGATCACGATCTCGGTGGCTGCCGCGACCGTGATGCCGGCCGCGATCGCATCGGCCCGGGCATAGACCCGGAAGGCCTCGGCGGTCGCGTCGCCCAGGATCTGAACGGTGTCGGTGTCGCGGCCGCCGTCGATGATGTCACGCCCTTCGGTGGAAGCGACGATGATCAGATCGTTGCCGCGATCGCCAAGGATCGTGTCGTTGCCCGGGCCGCCATTGATGGTGTCGTCACCACGACCGCCATCAATGTTGTCGTCCCCGGCCCCGCCATTGAGGATGTCGTTGTCGCGATCGCCGAGGATGGTGTCGTCGCCATCACCGCCATCGACAGTATCGGCCCCGCGGCCGGCGTCGATCGTGTCATTGCCGCCAAGGCCAGTGATGGTGTCGTCGCCACGGTCGCCCGTGATCGTATCGGCTCCCGCCGTGCCCACGAGGACATCGGCGGCACGCGTGCCAACGATGGTCGTTGGCGGCAGCGGCGGCACATTGGTTCCGACGGTCGCTGTCGGGAGCGAGAACACCTCCTCGAGCACACCATGAGCGTCCTGGTAGACCATGCGCAGCCTGATCGGCAGTCCGTTCTCCGCGTCGGTGATCGTGAAGCTCGGGCCATGCGCGCGCTCCACCTCACCGGCTCCGAAGGTTTCGATGTCGGCGAAACCGGTGCCGCCATCGACCTGCCAGAAATAGGAGACCGGGAATGCTGGGACGGCCCCGCTCGGATTGTCCGCATCGGTCAGACCGACCAGGTTCACGGTCAGCACATCGCCGATCTGGATGCCGTTGGCGGGCGTGTTATCAACGATGACCGGCCTGCCCAGGGGCTCGTTGTTCCCACCGCCGAGCACGACGGCCTGATCGCCGAATTCCAACCGCTCGATGTTCCGGAGCGTGTCCGTCCCATCCGTCCCGACATTGTCCGTGACCGTCACGGAGCCGTCGGCGTTGGTCGTGATGGTGTAGTTCGCCCGCAGGCCGGAGAACTTGGCCGTGTCAAAATCGGCGGTCGCCGAGCTCAGGATCTCGCGAACGATGACGAGCTGGCCGGGATTATAGGTGCCGTTCAGCATGAACGGAACCATCGGCTCCAAGCTGTCGAAGGTGGCGATTTCAGCGCCCGTCCCATCAATGTTTGCCCGCACGCTGATGCGCACGTTCAGGTAGCGGTCGCCGTCGATGATGTCGTTACCGCCGCGGCCCTGGATGATATCGCTGCCGGCGCCCCCAAGGATGATGTTGCCACCATCGAAGAAGGTCGCGCCGGCGGGAAGCAGCGCCCGCAAGCCGTCGATCAGGTCGATATTGGTCAGCACGCTGCCCGTGGCGCCTGCGGTGCCCAGCGTCGTGGCATCGGAGTTGTCGCCATTGAGGACATCGCCGAAGCTCGAACCGGAGAGGCCTTCGACGATATCGAAGCGGCTGAGCGAGGTCGACCCACCCGGGACCGGCGGCTGATCGAAGAAGCGATCGGACATGTCGATATAGACGCCGGTGGTGTTGTATTTATAGATCGCCCAATCGTAGCCGGAGCCGCCGATGAAGCGGTCGCCGAAGCCGGTCTTGCCGGCCATGATGTCATCGCCGCCTTCGCCGTTGAACTTGTCGTTCTCGCCGTCGCCGATGAAGACGTCGTTGCCGATGACCGGGTCATTGCCGAGCGGATCGAAATTGTCGCCAGGGGCGCCGTCGCTGGTGCCCTTCTCGATCCAGTCGTCGCCCTCGTTACCCATATCCTGTTCATTGGCCTTGCTGCCGAGGATGAAGTCGTTCCCCTGGCCGCCAATGGCCTCCGATGCGTCTTCGCCGGTGACGATGAAATCGCTGCCGAAGCCGCCGATGATCAGGTTGACGCCGTTGCCCCCATGGAGGACGTCGTTGCCGTCGCCACCCTGGATGTTGTCGTCGCCACCCGTGTCGGTGATGATGTCGTCGCCGGAGCCGCCGCGCAGCTGGTCGTTGCCGTAGCCGCCGTCGATGCGGTCGTTGCCTGCATCACCCCAGACGGTGTCGTCGCCTTCGCTCGAGATCAGGATGTCATTGCCGTCGGTACCGCCGAGAACGACATGCTCCTCTCCGGTGTAGCGGAGATAGTTGCTGTCAGGCCCGGCAGTATCCGGGTTATCGCGGATGACGAGCGGAAGCAGCAGATCGCCGTTTGTTGGGTCGTCATTGCCATTCACGCCAAGCCCGGTGTGCTGTGCGGCCTGGTTTACTTCGAGCGTGAAGCCAGGGGTCGTGAAGACCACACCGGGGAGATGCGTCGCACTCGAGTTCGCCATGATCAGCTTGGCGAAGGAATTGCTCTCGAGTTCGGCATTGAAGCTGAGACCTGCGGTGCGCTCGAGATAGTAGAAGCGGTCGCCATCTTGCAGCTTTTCGAGCTGATTCTCGAAGATGAAGTTGAAGGTTGAGCCCAGCATGCCGCCAAACGGCATCTTCTCTTCGGCGAGACCGCCGATCCACAGATCGATGGCATCGACGCCCGTGATGGTCACGCCGTTGGCGCCGCTGGCCCAGGCTCCCGTACCGTTCAGGAAGTCAAGGCGGTCGGCCGGCGCACCGTCTCCGCCAAGGACCAATGCCATGGCCGCCGCACGCTTGGCCGCCAGTGTCGTGGCACCCGTGATCGACGAATGCGTGCCGTAAGCGGCAATGAAGTTGATCAGCGAATCCGGGTGCTTCAGGCTCTGAACCAGGTCCGCCCAGCTGGCATAGGGCTTGAGCTGGACTTCGCCGGTCGCCGTAAAGATCTGCCGGCGGACCTCGTTCAGCGATGGAATGCCGGTGTCACGACCGCGCGCGAGGTTGATCGTGGGAAGGTCGAGCGGCAGGCCGAGCAGGTTGTTGCGCAACGCCTCGGTGACGAACTCGTCGATCTCATTGCCGGCCTGGCGGGTTACGCCGCGGACGATCGCGCTGACTGCCTCTTCCGGATTGGCGCCGCTGGCAGCAAAGGCAAGCGGGTTCAGGAAGGCCGCGATCAGTCCCAACTGCTGGTCGGGATTGCCCGGATCGGACGTGACGACATCGAAGTCCGCAGTGAAGCGGTCAACCGTTTCGGTCAGCATCGAGTGACCGAAACGATAGACGGTGTGCGCGAACTCCGCGACGATCGAGGGATCGAGGTCGACGTCGTAGACCTGTGTCGGCGCGAAGAAGAGATCGACATTGGGCTGGATGGTCCGGGCGAACTCCTCGAAGACCAGATGCTGATATTGCATCTCAGTACCGAATTTCGCGGTCTGGAACAGGCGCTCGCCATTCCACTGCAGGGCCGCGACAGCAGCCGGATCAGTCGGGAACGCCGCCGGTTCTGTGCCGGGGATCAGCCATTCCTTCAGGAACGCCAGATCGTTCGACGCCAGCACCGTGGTCTTGGTCTGCTCGACCAGCCGGTTATGCTCGGAATGGAAGATCGCGTGGACCGCGGTGAGGCCGATATTCTCGTTCACGCGGCCGTCGCCGGCGATGTAATGCGCGTCGAGGAGCTCGTTGTCATAGGCGAGATTGTTACCTCCCGGTCCGACGGGAACGGCATTTCCGGTATCCGCATCGGCATCGGGGGCAAGATCGTCAGCCGTCTTGGCAACGCCGTCGGCACCGGGCCCGGGAGCGAACACCGGCACGGCGTTGTGCGCGATGTCGTTGAGGAACGCGTGACCGGTGCGCACAGCATTGGTGAGCGAGATCGGCGCAAGCGGATTACCCTCGACGAGGATGTCGTCATCGGTTCCGCCGATGCCGTCCGCTCCCTTCATCACAACCTGAGGGAAGCCGTTCGGCCCCTTGATGAAATTGCCGTAAGCGTCAGTCGCCAATAGCGGGACGTTGTCGAAATCGGCATCCGTGAGATTGATGCCGAGCATGTCGCGCGCCTGTGCCTTCACGACCTTCCAGGTCGCCATCCCGCCGATTTCTACGTCGTCAGCGGTTCCAAACTTACCGTCGGCTCCGAGATCCCGATTGATGATCAGCCCACCGGTTGCAACCGGATCGCCTGCCGCGTTGAGCTGATAGGCTCGCAGGAAAACCTGGTGCGATGGATGCGAGGAATAGGTCTGGTTCTGGTCGACGAAAGGTGAGGTCGTGTTCGTGTGCTCGTGAATGTCGTCGGCCGTTCCTAAAACCCCGTCCGGACCTGGCTGGTTGGTCGCCCGGGTCAGGACCATGAAGTTCGTCGGGCTGCCCGGAACAAAGAGCGGATCGTCCGGCTGAAGCGGGATGAACACCGTGCCCGAGCCGCCCTTGGTCACGAGATCGAGACCGTGGTCGAAGAACTGGCCGAAGAAGGTCATCCAGGCATTGAAGGGCGCGGACAGGCCGGCATCCGGCGCGATGTTCGGGATTTCGAAGACCTGCTTGTCGTCCGCCGTTCCGAACTGGCCGTCGAGACCAGGGCTGGTGACGACGGTCAGGCCGAGGCCCTCGGCAACCGTGTTGAAATTGGTTTGCGCCGCTGCAATCGCCGCCGGATCGCCGCCGGCCTTGGCCTGGGTGAGCGACTGGAAGGCCGCCGTGACCGCTGCGGAATCCGCCGCGATATTCACCGATCCGGCATTGCGAAGCGCCGCCGCGATCGCAGCAGGGTTATTCATGGTCTGGTCGACGACCAGATTGCTGATCGTGCGCGGCTGCGAGTCGAACACGAACCCGCTCGTCTGCGTGTAGGACGTGGAATCGCCCACCGATTGGCCGCCTGGCCCATCGAGATCGATACTCACATTCTCAGCGCTGTTGAACACAGGCGTCGTGACGCGCGGGAAGACGTTGTCGGCCGCGCCGAAGGTCTCGCTCTGGTCGTGGTTCAGCAGGTTGTTGCCGGAACCATCGACGGTACGCAGGCCTAGCGGCACGCGCACGTTCGGCAGCAGCGAGGTCAGCGGCGTGCCGGCGGCATTCGCCTCGGCGATCTTGATCTGGTCGAGGATGAAGTTGAGATCCGAGCGCACCAGCATGATGCCCTCGCCACCCGCCGTTGCGTCGACGACCGGGGTGGGCGCGACTGGCGGGGGAACAGGGGCCCCCGCCGCGACCGCCACGGTCGGAGCCGAGAACACTGTCTCGGTGACGCCATGGCCGTCGGTGAAGATCGCCTTCACGCGCAGGGCGGATCCGACGAGATCGGGGGTCACCCGGAAGGTGGTGCCATCGGCGCTCTGGAAAGCGAGATCCCCGAGCGGGAGCAGGATGATGTCTTCGAAGATGCCAGAGCCTGGGGTCGCCTCGAACTGCCAGTGATAGGAGATCGAGCCGGGAATAATGCCGTTGACCGCGCCGGGGCCCGTGTCAGCGTCGGTTACCCCCGCAATCGAGACACGCATCAGCTGCCCCGAAGTCGGCGTGTTGTCGGCGGCGTTCGTGCCTGCATCGAGGAGGGTGAGCTGGCCGGTCGGGTTGACGTTGAGGCCGACGCCGTTCGGAAGCGTCACGCTCTGATCTGCAAATTGCAGCCGCTCGACATTGACCAGAGTATCGGTGCCATCGGTGCCGACATTGTCGGTGACGGTGGTGATGCCATTGGTCGTCGTGACCGTGTAGTCGGCCCTGTTGCCGGAAAAGATCGCCGTGTCGAAGCCGTTATCGTCGTCCTTGAGTTCGCGCACGGCCATCAGCTGACCGGGATTCCAGACCCCGTTCAGCATGTTCTGCAGCAGTTGCGGCGCCACCATGCTGTCGAAGGTGGCGATTTCCGCGCCGGTTCCATCGGCATTCGCACGCACGCTGATGCGCACGTTCAGCCAACTGTCGCCATCGATCAGGTCGTCGCCGCCGCGGCCCTCGAGCAGGTCGCTGCCGGCGCCGCCGAGCATGATGTTGCCGGTCGCAAAGCCGGCGGTCGAGAGCCCGGCCTGACCCAAGAGCGCTGCCAGCCCGTCGATCAGGCCGACATTGGTCAGTGCGCCGCCCGTGGCGCCGCCATGGTTGAGGATCGTGACCGCGTTCACATCGTCGCCGCGCAGGATGTCGGCAAAGCGCGAGCCGGACAGGCCCTCGACCTCGGCGAAGCGGTCGAGGATCGATGCCGGGGAGGCAGCCACAGGCTGGACGACGCCGGTGTTCGCGGCAGGCGTCTCGCCATGGGGCTGGGCAAGCGCGGCGAGTGTCAGGTCAACCGTGACACCCTGCTTGTCGTTCTTGTAGGTGACCCAGTCGAAGCCGGACATGCCGTCCATCTTGTCCTGGGCATCGCTGCCGACGAAGATATCGTCGCCGCCCTCGCCGATGAATTCGTCGAAGCCGCCGCCACCGATGAAGATGTCGTTGCCGATGACGTTGTCGGCCAGCAGGGGCGCAAAGTTGTCGCCAGGGGCGCCGTCCTGCGTACCCTGCTCGATCCAGTCGTCGCCTTCGTTTCCGGTCGGCGGCAGGCTGGTCTTGGCGCTGTAAATGAAGTCGTCACCATTTCCACCGAAGGTGGTCGAGATGTCTTCCATCGTGACGATGTAGTCCTTGCCGGCGCCGCCCAGGATCAGGTTGCCGACGCCGCCGACCATCATGTTGCCGGCGTGGATGACGTCATTGCCGGCACCGCCCTCGAGGCGGTCGTCGCCGCCGAGGTCCTGGATGATGTCGTCGCCATCACCGCCCATGACCGTGTCGTTGCCGTAGCCGCCCTCCAGTCGGTCATTGCCGCCATCGCCATAAAGCGTGTCGTCGCCGTCGCCGGAGATGATGATGTCGTTGCCGGCGGTGCCGCCGAGGACGACATGGTCCTCGCCGGTGTACTGGAGATAGTTGGTGTCTGCGCCCGCCGTCGCCGGATTGTCGCGAATGACGAGCGGAACGATCTCGACGCCGTTGATCTCGATGCCCCCGGTCGGGTCCGCACGGCCATCGACACCGAGCCCGGTATGCTGCCGCGATTGATCGACTTCGAGCGTGAAGGTCGGTGTGGTGAAGATCGCGTTCGGCAGATGCGTCGCGTCGCTGTTCAGCATCACCAGCTTGGCGAAGGAATTGTTCTCGAGCTCCGTGCCGAAATTCATGCCGGCCGTGCGCGACAGGTAGTAGAAGCGATCGCCGTTCTGTAGGGATTCAAGCTGGGTCTCGAAGACGAAGTTGAAGGTCGAGCCGAGCATGCCACCAAACGGCATCTTCTCTTCCGCAAGGCCGCCGATCCAGAAATCGACGTCGTTGAGGCCACCAAGCGAGCCACCGGCATAGATGCCGGTCGCGTTCAGGAAGTCGAGACGATCGGCCGGCGCTCCAGCGCCGCCCAGGACGATCAACGTTGCGGCCGCGCGCTTGTCGGCCAGCGTCGTCGCGCCGGTGATCGACGCATGCGTGCCATAGGCCGCGATGAAATTGATTAGCGACTCCGCATGCTTGAGATGACCGGCAAAGTCGGTCCAGCTGATATAGGGCTTGAGCTGGCTGTCGCCGGTCATCGCGAAGAATTCGGACCGCGCGTTGTTGAGCGAGGGAATGCCGGTGTCACGGCCACGTGCGATATTCAGCGCCGGCAGGTCGAGTGGTAGGCCGAGCAGGTTGTTGCGCAGTGCTTCGGTGACGAACTCGTCGATCTCGTTGCCGACCTGGCGGGTGACGCCGCGCACGATCGCGCCGGTCGCCTGTTCGGGCGTCAGGCCGCTCGTGGCATAGGCGAGCGGATTGAGGAAGGCCGCAATGAGGCCGAGCTGCGGGTCGCCTCCGACGGTATTGAAGTTCGGGTCAAAGCGGTCGACCGTCTCGACCAGCATCGAATGGCCGAAGCGGTAAACCGTATGTGCGAACTCGGCGAGAATCGCCGGATTGATCGTCGTATCGTAGCCGTTCGGCGCCAGGAATTCGTCGACCTGCGGCTGGACCGTGCGGGCGAACTCCTCGAACACCAGATGCTGATACTGCATCTCGGTGCCGAACTTGGCGGATTGGAAAAGGCGTTCGCCGTTCCAGTCGAGCGCATCGATCTGGGCCTGCGTCAGCGGGAATGTCGTGTTCGGGGCAAGCGGGGTGTCGAGCCACTGGTTGAGGAAGGCGACGTCGCCGGTCGCCAACGCCACGTCCTTGGTCTGCTGGACAAGGCGGTTATGCTCGGAATGGAACACGGCGTGCACGGCGGTGAGGCCGATATTCTCGTTCACACGGCCGTCGCCAGCCATGTAGTGGGCGTCGAGAAGTTCGTTATCGTACTCGCCGGCCGCAATCGGACCGGTGTTGACGATGTTGTCGGCATCCGCGGTCTTGCCTGTCGGATCGGCATTGTGCGCGATGTCGTTTAGGAAGGCATGACCGGTGCGGGCAGCGCCCGCGAGACTGATCGGCGCTGCCGGATTACCCTCGGTGAAGGTGTTATCCTGCATCATCACCATGGGGAACCCATTGGGCCCCTTGATGAAATTGCCATAGGCATCGACGGCCGGGACCGGCACATTGCCGACGTCGGCATCGGTGAGATTGATGCCGAGGATATCGCGGGCCTGCGCCTTGACCACGGCCCAGGTGGCCATCCCGCCGATTTCCGTGTCGTCACTGGTACCGAACAGGCCATCAGCGCCGAGATTGCGGTTGGTGATCAGTTCACCGGTCGCCACCGGATCGCCATTGGCATTCAGCTCATAGGCACGCAGGAACACCTGGTGCGACGGGTTCGAGGCGTAGGTCTGGCTCTGGTCGACGAAGGGCGAGGTCGTGTTCGTCGCGGCCTGCCCGCCCGCAGCACGTTGCAGGACCATGAAGTTCAGAGCGCCGGGAGCCGTGCTGAAGAGCGGGTCATCGGGCTTCAACGGAATGAAGACGACTTCGGTCTGGCTCTGGCTCTTGGTCACCAGATCGAGGCCATGGTCGAAGAACTGTCCGAAGAAGGTCATCCAGGCATTGAACGGCGCCGACAGGCCTGCATCGGCAGTGATGTTCGGGATGAAGTTGACTGGAACGTCGTCGGCTGTGCCAAACACGCCGTCCAGCCCTGGGCTGATGACGGTGCTTGATCCCGGGGTCTGACCTGCTGCGGCCTGAGCTGCCGGGTTGTTGTTCGTCTGATCGACGATCAGGTTGCTGATCGTGCGCGGCTGAGAATCCACAACCCCCGCCCCCGGAGTAGCATAGGTGGTACCCGCCTCCGCAGGTCGAAAAGCGGGGTCCGTGAGGCGCGGAAATGCCAGATCCGCGGCCCCGAATTCGGGTTGGGCCAGATTGTTGAACGAACCATCGACGGTCCGGAGGCCGAATGGTACCTGGGCGCTTGACAAGATGTCAGTTAGGCTCTCGCCCTGAGCATTCCGCTCCGCAATTATGATTTGCTGCAAGATGAAATCCAGGTCCGAGCGAATATACTGTACCATGCCATCCTCCCAATGATTGCCTTCGCCTTGGACAAAGCTTCGCCTTCGCACCAAACGAAGGGCGCTGCCGGCTGAATACGCCGCCGAAGCTATGGCCGAGACAGTTGGTGGCCCTCCACGGACCAATCGTCGATGAGTATGCAAGCTCGAGCATCTGTACGCGAGGGGACTAGGTCGCATGATCAGCTGGACAACGGTCTAGTCGCCGGTGGCACTATTGTCGCTCTATGCTGAGTCTTTAGTCCAGCCATTGCTTAGACCAAGGTCCAAGTTTTGCCGCGGGCGCCGATGAGGATGATGACGATCTGTCAGAGGCAGCGGGCCTTTAGAGAAGGGGAGCGACTGACGCCGAGGTTGTTGGCTATCTTGTTCATATCAAAGCGGAATACATTCGCGTTGGGCAAACAGCCAATATCAGAGAGAGGGCGCAACTGGTCGTGACCACAATTCGCGCGGACGTCCAGCTACGGACGTACCCCGAGAACCGACAGGTGAATCCACGACGAGGATGAAGACCACACGTGGCGGATACCGTTGAAAAACGCGACGTTGCTGGCGCTGCAGTGTCGCGATTCAATCGTGGCATTGATTTGCAAGGGATTGAGCGATGATGGGATGTCAGGCTGTTCCAGCGACTTTTCTACGACTTCTGCCTCAATGATCACCTACCTGCCGACCACCTATTGCGCGGGATCGACCGTCATCTCGAACTCGGCAGCGTGCGGGCGCAGTTACAGCCTTTCTACAGCAATTCCGGCTGTCCTTCGGACCGTCGCCAAGCTGAGGAGGATCTACCAGCGGAGTAGCCGTGGACCTGCGAAGAAGCCGAGCGCGCCGGTCAAAAGGATGCCAAGTGAATACCAGATCAGCACCAAGGGCATGCCGTTCTCGGTGCAGAACCAGGAATAGACCCAGGCGCCAGCTGCCCCAGCGGCAATACCGGCAACGAGCCCCGTTAGCCGCAGGTTCATGGGTGCCGCGCCGCGTAGCACCCTGCCTGTTCCTCGTCGGCCTTTCGCTCGCTGGTGCGGCGTCGGCTGAGGACGCCATGAAGTCCGACGCGATGAAGACGGACAATATGCAGAGCAGTGCCAAGTCGAAGGACGCCATGAAGTCGAGCACCAAGACAGACTGCATGCACAAGGCCGGCATGGAAAAGGACGCCATGAAAAAAGGCCGACATGATGAAGGCCTGCGACGCCATGAAGTAAGCGTTCTCGTCTCCCGCGGCCGCTGAAACTTTATCTGCGGCGGCCGCGTATTCTCCTGCGAAACTTCCGTACATCCGGAGAACAATCATGGCGACGATCGATTCCAGTAGGGAAACCGGCCGTACACTCATCTACCGCCACAGCCTTGCTGTGCGCCTCTCGCATTGGGTAAACGTGCTTGCCGTCACTGTGCTGCTGTTCAGCGGTCTGCAGATATTCAATGCTCATCCGGCGCTCTATTGGGGCCAGTATGGAGCCGACAACGACCCTTCCTTCATTTCCATGGAAGCCGTCGATGACAGCGGTCAGGTGAAGGGGCTGACGCATGTGGGTTTCCTCACCTTCGATACAACAGGCGTCCTTGGTCTCTCAAATGTCGACGGCGAGGCGACAGCGAGGGGTTTTCCAAGCTGGCTTACTCTTCCAAGCTATCAGGATCTGTCGACCGGCCGACGCTGGCATTTCTTTTTTGCCTGGGTCTTCGTCCTCAACGGCCTTGTCTATTTCAGCTATGGGCTGGTCCGCCGGCATTTCCGTCGGGATCTCGCTCCAACCGTCAATGAGCTGACGCTCGCTCATCTCACCTACGAGGTCGTCAACCACGCCCGGCTGCGTTTTCCGAAGGGACCGGAGGCACGGCATTACAACACGCTGCAGAAGCTTACCTATCTGGCCGTGATTTTCCTGCTGCTGCCGTTGATGATCGCGACAGGGCTCACCATGTCGCCGGGCTTCAATGCTGTAGCGCCCTGGCTGCTCGATCTCTTCGGCGGACGGCAAGCGGCGCGCACCATCCACTTCCTGACTGCCTTCTCGCTCGTCGCCTTTGTCGTCGTACATGTGGCTATGGTGATCCTGTCGGGTGTCTTCAACAATCTCCGTTCGATGATCACCGGCTACTACGCAATTAAACAGGGAGGCAAACAATGAGCCGCCTCATTACCCGCCGCCGCTTCCTCATTGGTTCGACCTTGACCGCCTCTGCACTGGGCTTGAGCGGCTGCGACGCATTGGTCGAAAGTGACCGGACGAAGTCGGTCCTGAAGATCGCCGAGGGTCTCAGCATGAAGACGCAGCGCTTC
>Ga0123341_1003379_pt1 | contig 13653 bp, 17 predicted proteins | sample Turbeapinknodule_FD_89959 | JGI IMG/M metagenome (GOLD analysis project Ga0123341, IMG submission 89959) | Root nodule microbial communities of legume samples collected from Mexico - Turtle bean Mexico pink nodule | ecosystem: Host-associated > Plants > Roots > Nodule | place: Mexico: Nepantla... | reverse complement strand
TATTACTAGTACATGTATATATACTGTCATCATCATATAATTATCATTGCTATTAAAATATTTATATTGAAGTATTTTTCTTTTCTAATTATTTTGAATTACTCAACTTTCAACTCACTTATAATTAAGTTGAATTGGATGGTTAGAAGAAAAAAAACTTAAACCTGATCCAACTCATCCTTAAAAAAGTTTACCTTTCACAAGAATATTTTAACTTAATAATGTTCAATAAACACTCCAGTGTATATTTTAAGGTTCTTAGCTCTTACGTTTCTGAATATCGTTTTATATCGCATAATTTAGTAGACCTAATGATTAGACACATACAGATCACGATTCAAATATAACAGACTCTCTAAAAAATCAACGAAATTAATACACACAAAAATACCAGATTTCAACGATTCATATATAATGCACATAATGAAATATACTATGCATGAAATCTTGCAATCATACATTTTATGCCCTAAAAACTGTCGGGTGCAAGGGATCAAGTAGTAACTAGCACGATAGATATTGTCCAAAAAAAATTAAAAACAGTAGAATAATTGCGTACGAAGTCAAAACCAAGATCAACCGTGAAATCAAGAGCCAATAAAACAGTCATTTTAAAGATGAGATGCACGGGAGAAACAGCATGCCAACAAGCTTTAATAGGGCAGCTTCCATCACAAGGAAAAGTGGAGTAAATCCATGAAAAACATGAGCCAGGATTCAAAGTCGGACTATTTCGTATTATATTTTGGACCATCATTTAATACAAGAAAAATGGTTACATACAGAAAATCCTCGGCTAGCACGTAAGAGCAGCCCAAAAAATGACTCAACTATAAAAAATATTACAAAAATATGACACAAACCCCCCAACAGAAAATGGAAATTATTTTGGCCTGAACCTCCTCCAATAGAAGCAAGGAAAGAATACTGCATTAAAATCCCAGAAGAAAATGTTTAAAAACACCCAAGCTGCTACTTTGCTCTCTGTATACACACTTGAGTTCATTGTATACACTTGAGTTCATGGTCGCTTTCCTGTCAGTAGCTGCTGCCCATGGGTGGCATACCGAAAGGAGGCATTGGAGGCATCCCCAATCCACCCATTGGAGGGGGAGCGGCAAAGCCTCCTCCCATTCCAGGCATTGGTGGTGCGGGCAAAGCAAGAGGCAACAACTGAGCATACATATTCTGCAACGAGAGAACATAATATGCAACCGGTATTCATATCATAAAGTTCAATAGAATAAGAATGTTTAATAAATAATCACAAGGAGATAGAAAATATCAACTAAAGCAGGAAACAAAATAGACAAACTAATTACCTGTTGGGCAATTACTTCCTTCTCTTCTTGCTCTTTAGCCTTCACTTGGCTCTGCGCTTCAATCTTGTCCTTCACCAGCTCATCAACTTTGCCCGTGTACTCACGGACAAACTACAACATTTAAAAAAAGACAGTGAAAGAAAGCACAAGATAACCCGATGAAAAAAAGACATTCAGGTCAATGTATAATTAAGTAATAAAAGTAAGCAGCGCAAAAGGAATACAAACCTGTAAGAGATATGGGAAGGCAAAATCAATCATATTGTTCATCCAGGCCAACTCGAGAGCAATGTCTGCCCGGATCAAATCGTAGCAAACAAATAGACACGAGGCAAAGCATTCTTTCTTTCCCTGCATAAACATGTAGAAAGAAGTTAATCATGTCAAATGAAAAGTTTCTAAAAATGGATTATATGCAGTTGAAATTGAATTTGGTACCTGATCAATGAAATAAACAAGCAACTCCTCAGCAAGTTCACGGTCACCAGATTGTGAGGCTGTCTCCATGGCATCTTTGTAAAGGTTATCCTTTTTAGACAAGGCAATGGACTGCTTCCATCTACCTGCCTTCTTGTAAATGTAAGCAGCAACACGCCTCATCTCAAGAAGCTCATGCTTTTCAATCTGCATTCCAGATAATAATAACGATAATCTATCAGGTTCCTAATATTGAATTGAAAATAGTCAACACAGAATAAATGCTGCAACCTTCTGTGCAAGGCCTATTTGGTCAAAGTTATCATGAAAATCAATCGACTCGCGCAATCTATCATAGTCTTCCTCCTCAACATATATTTCATTCAGGGCTTCATTAACAGCAGACACATTGTTACTCTGAACTGCAACCATGTATGGCTTGACAAGACGGAGTTCACCAGCCTATAATACATCACAGAGAAAACATTCATCAGTGAAATAGAAAAAAAGATATTAAGTGAAAAACTAATATCTGATGAAACTGTTGCCAGTATTAATGCTACCTTTCGCATGATGTCAACAACACGTGCATGATCAACACGGAGAGCAAGGACATTCAGAACATCATTGATAAGATCAGGATGCTCTTGTAAATAGAAATGAACGGCCTTGTAATACAACTCAACATTGGCAACTTTGATAACAACATCTTTGAATTGCATGTGATCCCATGCTTCAGGTGAATGGTTCATGATGGTTGTTGCAGCATTATCAAACTCGTCATATTGGATGTACAAATAGGTCAGCTCCTTCCAATGTTGTTGTTCATCACAAGCCCTTATAAGCTTTGGAATGTTGAGTCGGGTTGCAAATAGTTTGATATGCTCCATAAGCTTCTCAGGACGATATCTAGCATATAGAACTCCCAACTCAGTGAAGATACCCATATGTGCCCGTTCTAATCCTAAACCACTCTCCATGAGGGATATTAGCTCGTTGAAGCAACCTCTATTTTGGTAATATTCACTGACCTCTTCCAAGTCATCCACCTACCAAATTCACAATGAAAACTGACTTAACAAGCATCCAAAAGTGTATAAGCTCACAAGAAGCAGACTCAAGTAATGCTCAAAAACCTTCCAATCATCACAAGTTCTTAGCATACATTTTAGTATAATATTTCTCCATTACATTTTGAAAGAACAAATTATTGAACCTTTATAATTTCAAAATCAGATGACAGCTAAATAAGGAAAAACAAATCAAGTTAATTTAAAATTTTAATTAATGACTTGGCAAATAAAAACAACATTTTACCTGAATAATAATGTTAAGTCCACATATCTGGGCCAAGCGGAACTCCTCTGCATCAACACATGCAAAGCAAACTTCCTTCCATGTTTTTGCACTGTTAGCTTTCCTTGCTGCATCAACTGCACCTTGGAACTGTTTCAACTTCACAAGTGTAACTGCCAACTTGGCCCAGTTAGATATAAAGGCAAATATGATTTTGGCAGCTTCATATAGTTCTTCATCATACAATCGGTCACCGACATTTTGTAGATTGGCTACATTTGGCATAAGAATGAATTCCTCAATGTCACTGAGCCTATCAATCTTTGCATACGCATAAATGAGCTCACTGTCCACCTTGGGTTCTTTAGTCTTCTGCCTAACCATCAGCAAGTATCTCACCAAGTCATGGTAAACATTGGCATTTTCAGCAGCACGGATAACATCCAAAAATTGTGTAGTATCATCTGCTCGTATAAAGGACTCGATGGCATCACTCACTAGTCCTTCCCTTAGTTGAGCTGTGGCCACCTGACTCCAAACAGCATCTTCTTCAACTCGGAAAGCAAACTCCACAGCTCTATCAATGCTATGAATATTATCTAACAAGACATTGACTGCTTGGACATTTAAGTTGAACTTCTTGAAAATTGCAAATGCTTCCTCATATAATTGAGCCTCAACAGCCATTTCTCCAACTGCAGGCCCATCAAAATTATCCAGTCTATTAATATAATCCATAACTCTGGATGGATCGGCCTTTATTGCTGTTAAAATAAGTAGATTCTGCAGATTAAAGTTCCCACTGAATGCAGAATTCTGAAGGACTATCTTCTCAAGAAGCTCAATCAATTCATGAGGTAGATCAGCAGTCATGAAAGCCTTAACAGCAGCCGATACTTGTTCAGGGCTCTTGCTTTCAGGCAGAGCTGTGGATACAACCTGATCAATAAGTTGCCTTCTGTAGGCATTATCAGGGTTAAGAACTTTGTCCCAAAGATCACCATCCATCCTCTCAACAACATATCTGCAATCCAGATAAAATCATGTAACCATTGTATCCAAGGACAATTGTTTAGAGAAAAAAATATATAAATACAACCCACAAACCTTGCTTGTAGTTTAAACAAAGAATTTTTGTTTGTCACATTGATAAGTTCTTCATCACATTGTCCTCGCCTATAAGCTACAACTGCTAAGGTGGGATCACGTTTCTCACAATATTTGCCCACAACTCGAGAATCATAGTATGGGTTGGTAGTGAGAAAATGTTCTGGATTATTGTTGCTATCAATGATGATTTTACCCAAAGCATTGTGAACATGTACATCCTGGCTTCCCTCGCTAACAAGATGTTCCAAAAACTGTGAGAGCAAACGAAGCCGGTTCCTGCATGCCAAATTAACACCAGAGAAAATTAGAAAGGTGAGCACAAAAAAGTGTAGGAGTAGAGAACCAATACTACCTCTTCTCACACTCCTCCACAAGGGGCTCCACTGGCAGTAAGGAACGAACAGAGAGAATCAAGCCTTTGATAAAATCTTCTGGACACTCATCATCTAAAAGCTGCCCAACGACTAAAGGAGCATTCCCTGGGTTCACCTATAAAGCAAAGCAAGGCACACAGTTATGAGTCAGACTGACAAAGTAGACAGTATTCAAGAAATAAAAAGGCTACTGAATTATAATGCAAACTATAATACCTTCTGAACATAACCTTCAATGTAGCGAAGCATGTTGCTTGTGTATAGGTAGTGTGTTAGATCCGGAACAAATCCAAATCGGTCACAAACATTAATCAGAGGTCGTGCATCTGGAAGCTTAGCCTCCATTAGAAAGTTCTTTGTTTTCTCAGCATCATAGAAACTTGATTCTCTAGTCACACGCTCAACCTCTTTGATTTGTCCAGTCTTTGCTGCTGCCTCAATGTACTTAAAGTGAATGTCAGGATCCTCACTGTCCCATATTCAAGGGGGGAAAATTAGCTGATATCAGACCATTTCCCCTTTACAAATGGCATCACTTGTCCACCAGAAAAATAGTTCTATAGAAATGAAAGAATTACCTGGAGCTCAAATATGATCCCAGGAAAAAATACAGCCCTTCATATGACCTGAATTGCTCAAAAAGCTTTATGCAAGGATCAACGCCTAACTGTTCACAATATTCTTTGGCAACCTAGACAGATATTAGTAAGCTTTTAGTTTTCAGTCAAATATTAATAATTACATGTTATAGAAGACAACTATAGTTTCATACCTGCACAATAATCTGTAGGTTGCCTCTAAGATTGACAAGCAATAGGTCTTTCATGCACTCTAATGCCCATTCTCGTGACAGAGTACCAAAAAACTCAACTAGTGACTGCAAGAACCAAAAAACGACCAAGTATGTTTAAAACTAACACAATGTTTCAATAGACAAAATTATAGAAGCAATGGAGCACACAAACCTGTGGTTCAATTGCATGTGTATTTACAATCACACGTTTTACATCTGATAACTCTGTGTAATGCTGCACCAAAATAATGTAATCAATAAAAAGGGGAGGCTTCTGGGTTAAGTAAGAAAAACAGTAAGAATAAAACACATTTGGTGAGTCATTACTTGCAAAGCTCGCACATAAAGACCAGCTTTTTCACAAAGTTGGGCAATACGAGGACGGTCATAATGACTGAACATGCCATTAGCCAAAATTGCATCTGCAACATTAGGGAAAGTAACCAGATTTATCTCCAACACCTTGGTTTGAAGGAACCCATGTTCTGGTAGATTTGGTTTCAGGACATCTAGGAGAAAGGCTGTTGCCTCACGGATCAGATTTCTCTGAACATGACAAAAAGAAGGTAATACATGAACTGTCAACCGATAATAAATAATTACAGTTAAAAAAAAAGGAAAGGACTGGGTGAATGCTTGTACATACAATCAAGACAATGCCACATAAAGAAACATTTCACTCATCAACGATCATGAAGCAAGAATATTATATTACTAATCACCATAATGACTTAATCATATTAGATAAACAACCTGAAGAAACAGATCAGTTATGGTGTTGTAATCAACTGGGCAACCTCCCTCCATTTGCGACATCATTAATGCAAAATTAACAGCACCCTACAAACCAAAATGAAAAAAAAAAAGTTGTTCAATTAGTTAGTACAACTACTAATATTGCAGATTGAGATGAAAAAAGTAAAGTTCCAGAATTTCGATTCAGAACATATATAATTTGATAATCATTTATCTAACAGAGCAGCAGAAAATGGAAAAAATACAAAGAAACAGTTCAACACAAATAGTGAAAATGAACTACATAGGGTACTCCCGTACCTGAGGATCTGTCCGGAGAATGGTTTGCAAAAGGAAGAGATAGTCAGGTGTATAGCCAACCTGTATCAAAAAGTAATGAAGATTTTCAGGCACAAATATCCAGTAAAATGCAGAGGTAAGATATGAAATGTTAATATAACGGCCATTAAAATACTCTAGGCCACAGAACAGAACAGAGTATTATTTGATACTTAAACAAGCCTCTACCTGCTTAGAGTATATTAGAATCTTGTCAAATTCCCTTCTCTCAGCAAAAGCAGCAACAACTTTTGGTGTAGCTCTGGCTTTGATGTATATTTTTAAAGCAAGATCATTGTCCACAGTCTACATTTAAACAAATTAATCAAAATTAAGACAAAAAACCCATTTCATATAAAACAAAATCAACAAGCAGTAGTATACTATTAGGTAAACAATTAAAAAGAAACAAAAAGCAAAAAAATAAAAAAACCAATCAGTTTAAAGTATTTCAAAATTTCAAATGCAAGCTACCTTTACAAGATCTCCTAGATCCTCACTGCATTCAAGCTTGTCCTCTGCCAACCAGTTCTCCAAAAGGTTTTTCTTGTTCTGGTTCACTACCAACCTTGACAATTCTAATGACTCAAAGGCATTCAGCTTTCCTCTTGTCAGAAGTGTTCCAAAATACTGCAATAGTGGAGGAGTTTGCCCAGCTTGCACAGGAACACTCTGCCATAGAGAACAAAATTGTGACACTTTACCCATGAAAGTCTAATTGACTATGAAAAAGGACAAACAGTTCAAATTTCCTTTATCCATAAAAACAAGCAAAGATGAATGCTTAGGTTAAATTTGTTGAGGAAAGAGCACAAACAAAATATTTGATGGCTATGTCTGTGTTTGGTTTTCTGTTGTAACCACATTCAATGGGATTTTTCCACTTTCCAAAACAAAAACACAGGAGAGTGTCTGTCATGTTTGATTGGCATTCAGTTAGTTGAAAAGAAAGACAAACAAGCACTATAACTCATCACCAGACCTGAAATTTGGCAACTGTATCAGGTGTCCGAAGGATTCCTTGTGGAGACTCAGCTGCAAGCTCAGCTGCTTCTTTATACTTAGTTTGGGCAAATAGTTCATGGAATCGTTCTACCACCTATAATGTCAACAAGTAGGCATGTTAATGCTTAAAATTCTCACACAAAAAAAACAATAAAAAACAAAATCAATTTAAATGAAGATAAGACACGCTAATCAAATAATACCAAAAAATAATCAAAATATTTAAAAAAAAATACATCACCCAAAAACAGATTTCGTTAATAGAGGAAAAAAGTAAATGACTAAAGAAGAAACGTTTGTCGCCATACGGAATTCAGGTCACTCACATGACCTCCTTTGGCCCATGCATCTACCTTTTAGAAGCATAAAAAGTTTCTACATAAAAAGGTTCATGGTATTAAAGAGATACAGAAAATATCAGCAACAAAAGGATAATTCTGTTGAACAGATATGTAATGACCAGAATAGAATAAGTAAATGGTGAAGAGAAATATCAGTAAGAATTCCTTAAAGGAGAATGCTAACAATTGTCTCATGGAACTGCATAAGGAATCCAAAGAGAAATTTTTCATGGGAAATTTATCAATACACTCCAGCGCGACTTGATTAATTTCCTGTAACTTCCTTTGAAAACTTTATTTCCTAATTCATTAATCAATACCTTTAGGACACTCATTGCCAACATCCTTTTTTAAAACATTGCACATTGTACAGTAGAACGACCATACCAAACCAAATATTACAAAAATTGGCATTTAGCAATTAAATAAAATCCCATCAAAGATAGCATGTAATATCCAATTTCTTAGAACCATCCTAAGTGCTGAAAACACCCCAATGACCAAATAGCAAGTTTGATATGAAAATTGACATACCAATTTCTCAGCCCCAGGAAGATTTCCTCTCTTGGCAAGATTAACTGCTAGCTCCAAATTGTTTAGCTGTGACAATAAAAAAAATGAAATTTGTTGAAATGTCACCTTTTTCCCCTTTACAATAAAAAAGTGATAACAAGATCAGATACATACTTGACCACTGACAAAATTCACAATCGTTTGCTCATTAACAGTAGCCAATAACACCTGGCCCCTCCTGTTAATAGCATAAAAGCCTCCAACTGATGTAGCTTCTGATGTCAAAAATATAGGATCGGGACTAATTCTGTTCCTATATACAGCAGTAGCTGTCTCCAAATCATAGACAAATAGGAGACCAAGTTTCGTAATCACATAAATCAAACTGTATTTGTGGGATATCTGTCAAAAGAGAAAATTATGAATCAAATACCTGTACAGTTTTATAAATGAACAATTCTAGCAACTTTTGTACCTGCATGGAAACTGGAAAATCATCAGCAAAATCTGGGGGAAAGAAAAGGTCTGCCTGCTTCTTTGTAAACGATGGCTTCCCTGCAAAGACATTTGATAAGGTAAATTCCAGATTGATGATCAACCAAATCAAAGATGATAAATTATACAAATGATTTAGCTATAATACAAAATATCTATCCATGTTCAAATATCCTCATTCATTTCAGTATGCTGCTCCCTTTATTTGTGAAATTAATCACATCAGCAGCTTCGCTGGCTTATCATTAGATACAAAATCCAACAGAAGACTGTCATCATCACATTATTCAAAATTTCCAATCATTAATTCAAACTTAGTAATCCCTGTAGCATGGTCAATTTTCTAACAAAAAGCAGTACATTTCATTATTATTAACAGAATCTATTGCCAATAATGAGTAACCTCCTCCATACTGCTAGTGTAAAACATTATCACTTCAATTTATCCATCCACAATTTGAAGTTTAAGAAATCGTTATTCTGAGTTGAAGAATTTTGAATAACAAGACAAATGTGCCCCTCTAGGCATATCTTTAAGAAGGATCATACTTCTCCCACAATTCTGTTCAATAAAGTATATGACCAGTTTAAATTTAGATTTCTGATTTAAAAACATAAGATGTGCAATTCTGTTCAATAAAGTCCATTAGATTAATTAATACTGAAGAGACAGATGTGCAAAAGAAGATATATACAGACCTGGCTGTGCACCCAGCTCAATAACATGCAACTTGGATATAATTTGACCAGCATTAAGTGTCTTAGTGGCAAAAGAAATCAAAATAGAAGGATTTTCATTCCCAGGAACCTGTCCAAAAAGCACTTCAATTTTCTAGCACGTAGTATGATAGTAACATGATATAGAAGTATTTATTGGTAACTATGAAATTAGCGTAGGAAAGTAAACAAAGAAAAGATACACACTTTAAATTGAGCAAATGATGCAGCATGCGCTTCAAGAGCCTGGCTTCGCTGTTGATCAACAGAGAATAGCTGCATGTTTCCTTTAACCAATTGTGGCCTCTATAAACAACACAGCATACAAAAATAAAAACAAGATCAGACTCAAACAAATTCTAGTAAAAAGAAAATGATTATTTTTAAGGATAACCTATCCCATAGCGTAGACTATATAAATTGTTTTAATCCAACACCTCCTCAAAGATAAGTCCTTTGAGCTTGGAGTGTTGATTGACACCACATAAGCCCATTTTTTTCCTTTGAAAGCTTGAAAGGGCGACAAGGATCAAATCCAGACCGCTTAATCAAGGAGGTTCTAATACCATGCCAAGAACAAACTGTCCAATAGCTTTCAATTTTTAAATTTTAATACCATAACAATGGTTGCAAGATTTTACACATGTAAATCCAAAGGAAACCTAAAAGAAATAAAGACAAAGGAATATGAAAAAAAAATCTAAATAACTAAAACAAGAATCATTATAAGCTATTTACTATCTACTAGTGAAAAGGAAACACTTTTGTGTCTCTATATTTTTTAAAAAGTAAATGAAAAATAGAAAAAAAAGGAATAATGGTGGTCAAATAATAAATGGTGAGTGATTTGTGGTGTGGTGTGTTAATGGAGGAGTGATTTGAAAAGTGTAAATAAGATTGTGGGAGAGAAATAATAGTGGTATTTACAAAGGTAAAATAGTACACCAAAAGAATGCATCTCCATTATATATAGTTATAGATGAAAGACGCTAGAGATATACCTCAGGGGAACCTGGAGCAATACCAATCAAGACCAACCATTTTTCTGAAGGATCACATCGATAATTAATTATTTGATTGTTTGCCAAATTCGCTGTTCTCTCAAACATCTTGACAGGTTCTGAGTCACCTACAAGTTACATATATCACACAGAAATATCCTAGTAAAACATTTGAAGATGAGCAACAATTACAATGAAAAGCAATGGATAAACTGAAAAACATAATAGCACAAAACTAAATTGTCAAGTGGAATTGCAGTTCATCAATTTATTACCTTCAATTGACCAATGGTATACAGAGGTTTGTGTCACAAGACCCAACAACTTGGGGCTAATCCATTTCCAAAAGACCACCTGCACATGCAATGAGAGCATTCCACATGGATTAACAAAGTTCTCATCTTCAACCATCATTTAATAGTGCTTCTATAATTGCACATAATAGTTACCTGCTCAGGCATCTGATAGGATTTCATCTTCGCTTTCATTTCAATGTTAAAAATTTGTAGGTGGTCTTGTGTTGTTCCTTGGAGTTGAGCTTCAAGAGAAGGATGCAACTTAGAAGCAAATATAACACAAAGGTAAATAATAATTAAGATGCAATGCAAACAGAAGCTTGTGACGAAAATAAAACCTTGAATTTTCTCCCAATAGTTGGAATGGTATGAACCTTTAGCCATTTTTACCAATGGTTATTTCCTCTCTGCTAGGGGCATTTTTTTTTTTCTTAATATGCAACCAATTTCATGGTTATCAAATGATGGTATCGTGAATAATATATATAATCACAATGTGTAATTGGCCTTAGGTAAATTGTGAATGGTAAATACACTATCTGAACAATAAATCATGGAAAAAATACGTAACAGGTTCATAGCATTACAACCAATGAAATCAGTCCATCTTCGATAAACCTCATAGGGACAAAGTGGTAACCTATTGGTGACTTCCCCTAATAGTCATATTAGCTCAGCATGTCAGAACTGAAAGAAAATTACAAAAGTTTTCTTCTCCGACAAAATTATATCACTTAAGATCATGATCTTTTAATTTCAAGTATCATGTGTCATATTAGTAATTAAGAATCAAGCGCTCCTGTTTCACAATAACGTACCCCTAATGGACAGGATGCTTAAAGACACACGCACTCGATAATCTAGTAAGTAGAACTAATGCTTCAGAAGCAAGTAAGGATCATAAAATCAAAATTAGCTCAGACCGTCTAGTTCAACTAAGTTCTGATACAATGCACGAAGCGCATATGTTATTTCACTCCTAAACAAGTTGAGACTAAACTATTTATGTTATTTCACTCCTAAACAAGTTGAGACTAAACTATTTTGCTTCAATAGCAAAAAAAAAAAACATAAGGAACGTAAGCAAAAAAAAAAAGTAAATATATAAAGAATAAAAACTCCCAAAAAATCTCAATATATACAATGTTATGAAAAATCCAACTCAGTACCGAATTGGCTTTAGTTTGATTATCCACACCATTACTAGCCACAAACACAAGTTACAAGTTCATGAGAAAAATGCAACGAACTAGTAGCCAACCTTTCAAGGCAAGGATTCTGGAATTGGGATTCATAAGAGCGGAATCTGCAGTAATAGGCCTCCTCAGAGGCTGATTCGGCATGTTCATATCAACGATAACCACACTATTCTGCGGAGACGTTTCTCGAACGCATATATACTTTTCGGACTCCATCGTCACATGCGTGAACGTGATGAACTGCGGATTTATGCCAATGCTCGGCAACTGCAATCACAAATCACGCAACACGAGTCAAACCACTCTCAATTCAAAACACAGTCTCACTCCACAGTTCAGAAAAAATAAACATCTAGATCTACTCTAACTCATTAGTAAGAAAACGAAAACAAAGTAGCTCAGTGAACTTCGCAACAGCAGCACCGATCGAATTGGTTGCGGAACACTCCATTCGGAAAATGAAAATCCAGTAAAGCATAAGAGTGATTTGCAAAACTTCGATAGCTATTGTCAGTTATAAAAATAGCAGGTGCAGTTACAGGTAAGTTGAGAAGTGGAGTTGCGAATTAAGCTAAGGAAATCGAGAGAAAACGAAGAGCTCGGAGAACTCACGGTGAGAGCTTCTTTCATGGCGATCGGAGCGTTCGCGGCCGCCATGACGGCTTGGATGGAAGAGTGAGATCTGCGGCAGCGATTGAATTGGAAGAAGAAGAAGAGTCAAAAATCGGTGCGAGATCTGGAAGCAAGTTGGACCCCTCTAAAGCGAAAAGAGGGAGAGATCTACGGGGAAGAAATAAAAAAGGAGGTTCTGACACTAATAAAGCGGACTTAGTGAGAAACAGAATAAGAAGAGAATTGAATTCCTAAGAAAAAATATAAACGACAGAGAAACAGTGCATGAGTCTATCGTGTTATTAGCTAATAAAGCAAATTTATGTAAATAAATTTCAAAATTAAAATGTTACATATTAGATTTACAGCCTAGCAATTAGCATGCCAGGGATCTGAGTAATTTGATAATGATTTTGTTCATAACTGCCTCAAAAATAAACATTAAGAAATTAATATTTCAGCAAAAAAGAAGAATGTAATAAATAAAATCATTAAAAGTATAACATTTACTGAAAAAATTATATACCTAAAATAAAATATTATTATTTTAATTGAGAACTCCAGTTTATTTATTTAAAATATAACATCATATTAGTTTAGCTTTGTTTTTACGGACAGCGGAACAGTGTAAGGATCCAACTAATTCTTCTTTTGTATCTTTTTTTTTAATTAATTTTACTTCTTCAAGGGATAGTTCAATTCAACACAAATTGATATGAGGACTATACTAATTTAATGTTTGTAATTGATCATTTATTGATGACTATATGACTTTAATGCTTGGTTGTTATTAGAGAAGCTCATAGTAAATATGTAAAAATTAAAGCATTTTAAAAGAAAAAGAAACAGACAAAAGGCATCGTCAGAGAAATACTGTTAACTCATTGGTGATTCATGTTTTACGTCAACACTATTTTGATTCTTTTATAAAAAAAAATTAAACGACAAAGATAAAATTAAACTGATCTAATTAAATCAGAAAGTATAACATCCTAAATTTATGTAAGAAAACAACAACAAATTTCTTATTACAAAATTTTTTTATTCCTTGATTAGTAAAACTATTAGCAATAGTATTAGTATATATA
>Ga0123341_1003377_pt1 | contig 13655 bp, 8 predicted proteins | sample Turbeapinknodule_FD_89959 | JGI IMG/M metagenome (GOLD analysis project Ga0123341, IMG submission 89959) | Root nodule microbial communities of legume samples collected from Mexico - Turtle bean Mexico pink nodule | ecosystem: Host-associated > Plants > Roots > Nodule | place: Mexico: Nepantla... | reverse complement strand
ATTTAAATCTAATGTGATACAAAGAATGAATTTAAAGTTTGATGTTTTATTTACAAAAACGGTAAAGTTAAAGGATTGATTAGGATAAAATTAAGTTCATGGTTTGTATTGCAAACAAGATGAAGATTAGGAATCAATCACTGGGATGAAGCTAAAGTTTAGGATCTCTATTTAAAAAAGAGGCAACGTTTGTAAGGGGTTGAATGTTCTTTTCCCTTTTGTTTTAAACTCACCCCTTGGTTTTAGAAGGCCAACTACATATTGATTAGAATCATAGCTTATTTATTTTAGCATGTCTTCATCTTGTTAAATTATACTCCGTGTTTTTCCTTGTATACTTCTCATATATGGCAATAAATAAAGCATCCAAATTATTTTAGGAAGAGAATTACAAATTTAATTTTAAGACATCTATTCTCTTAATTCTTCTTATTTGGTTATTAGGCTTCTGGGAATGCAGAGAAGGCTAGACAAATTTTAGTTGAGGGACTGGAGAATGTTTTGTTGTCAAAACCACTACTTGAGGTCTGTCCTTTACTTTACTATATTCACTTTGATTACATAGTTAGAGATTCTTCTCTATATTTTTGTACTGATGTTCCTCATATCTAATGATATTCTTAATTCAATAACACACAGGCTTTATTGCATTTTGAGGCTATTCAACCCTTTCCAAAGCGAGTAGATATTGACTTTCTGGAGTCATGGGTTTGCAAATTCATAATGCCTAACTCAGAGAGTCCTGGTGTAGCAAGTGCAATTGAGCGTGAGGAACTTTCTAGTATTTTTCTGGAGGTAAGTCCTTGTCAGAAGAATGTTTTAGAATGTGTTTCCTCGAGTAATTAAATACTGCTTTCAGGATATTTTTTTTACTTCTGGTGTACGTTTATTAGTTACCATTTCATTTACACTAAATGACTTTTATGGAAAATTGAGTTGTCTGCGTTTCCAGTGGGTCGATTAGTCCTTGTAGACTGCCATTTGAGGCATGGCTTTTACTAACAGTGCTGAATGACATCCACTTTGAGACAAACAATGTTACTTTATCAAAGTAATATATAATGGTTTAATCCACAGTCTACCTATAATTTTTAACCTTGAGGTTGTGACGGGAAAGTTCATGTGCCTAAAGTGGTTAATGATTGGTAAATTTAAATATGTTGTGTGTGCATGCAGGTGTGTGCTTGCAACTTGCATCTGTGTCTTGGGTGCGGGTGTGTGTGTTGCTGTCTTGTCCGGTAATTAGATTGAGAAGAGATGATGTTAATCATATCAAGATTGGTTTAATTTATTAATTTTGACCACCCATGATCTGAAGTTTAGTTTTTTAACACTAACCTCAAGCCTCATTTGCAGAACTAGTCTTGTTATAATTAGGGGTACTGACCTTTTTTTTAATAAAATTATTGTTATTGAAAATTTTAAGCTAGCCGTGGATCATTTATGTATTGGGCTATGATGTATGCCAGGAAATCAGAATTTCATTCAAGTCTTGGAAAAATAAAGATTTTAATGGAAACTGAAAAATCATGATCAAAATAGAAGGTTGAACATGTTCACATTGTAAATATAGGAGTGACTGGAGGGAATACAGCAATGGTGATATTGATATGTTTCACTGCCTTGAATTTAACTTTGGTCTCTATGAACGGTTTTGAAATGGTAATTTATTTATAGCAGTACTTCACAAATACCATTGGTTTGTTATAAATATCTTAATTGGATACATTTTCTATTGTATTGTACACCTATTTGGTGGTCTGCGGCTATTGGTTTTCTGTTTCTTCAAAGGCCTCCTCATTCCATACTTTATGCGTTTAAGTATAATTTGAGTATTATTAATTTTTGGGAATTGTTTATTTTCCAGTTTTTAAATCTCTTTGGAGATGTCCAATCGATCAAGAGGGCCGAGGATAGGCATGCGAAATTGTTTTTGCCACACAGAAGCATGACAGAGTTGAAAAAACGTCATGCTGAGGATTTCTTAACTTCAGACAAAGTAAAAGTGTCAAGAACGTATTCTGTTCAATCACCTGCCCAATCTGTGATTGGTGCGTATCCAAATGCACAGAACCAATGGACTAATTATGGAGTACAACCTCAAACTTGGCCTCCGGTTACACAAGCACAAGGGCAACAATGGACTGCTGGCTACACCCAGCAGGTATAGTATCCTTTTCCTCTTATTTGCTGACATGTTGTGTATGTGGGGCTTGTTTTGGCTGTTCAGTCTGTCAAGCAATGTAGTGTTAACCACTTTTGTTTGCTATACTTGTTAATCAGATGTCGTCCTTGTGCTTTTAGACACGAATGTGGACATGTGAGATGTGCCAAACCATCTCCACTAAGCTGCGGCATTGGTGTTGTAGAATTTCTGCTTCTTAAATCATGTTGGGATTTAACTCCATGATTACTTCAAGCATCTTTATCTACAGTAGCACCATTGAGCTTGTTTTCCGAATTTTTTTATTATACTATCTTATTTTATTGAATTGAAATTTAATATTTATATTGGTTTTAATTCTGTGTACTAAAATGATTAATATTTCTATGATGGAGTTAACATATGTTTTACTCTTGTTGTGTCATTGTGTTTTTGTACACCTATTATTTCATAAAATAAGCACCGAGTTCGGTGTAGTTTTAATTCATTATTTTAAACGAAATTGTTATATTATCTTGTGGTCAATTCTGTAGTCATTTTCCGCCGATTGTTTTAGCAGGTTGATCGAGTCATATATGTTCTATACTGATTCATTCTGATTTTGTACAGGCTTCCTATGGGGCTTACGCTGGATATGGCGGCAATTATGCAAATTCTCAATTGCCTGCATCAGTTCCACCAAGTACTGCATACGGAGCTTATCCTCCTTCATATCCTGCACAGGTACAAAGCAGTTTCTCTTTATTTTAATGATTATTTGGCCCCTAGCATGTATTCGGATCAGTGGATACAATTCTATTGAGTCATTCATGGGACTTTTATTTTGTGATTTTTTTGTATTGAAGAAGGGAAAGTGAACGAATAAAGGAAAAATATGCACTGCTACTTTTTTATTTGACTCACCTAACGTTGTTTCTTAAACATGGGGAATTTCATTAAGGTTGATTCTTTTGTATGAATTGAAATTTCAGCCGGCGGTTCCTCAACAAAACTATGCGCAACCTGTTGCAGCCCCTGCACAGCAACCTGCTGCAGTTCCTCAAGCCTATTACGGGAGTTATTACTGAGATGACAAAATGAGTTGACAACTGTTTTCACCTCCTGTATTTTTTCCCTTTATATTATAGGTAATTTGATATTAGGTATGGAGCATAGTTGTAGCTATACTACTCAAGATAGAAAATCGTTTTGACTAATTTGCAATTGTATTTTTTTAGTTATTTCACTGTACATTCTATTCGTAATTTTCTTTTTGCCGCTTCATACTTGTTCTTTTTAATGAGGATTAAGTAACATTTTGGTGTATCATGTTTAAAATGAATCCCTATTTTTAAATTATGATATTGTTTGCAAAATATATCCCTCTTTCGCTGCTCTACGAATTATGTTTAAATTTATCCAGTTAAGTTCGTCTTTAGAACTTTATAATTTCACTTAGATTCAATGAATCTGTGCATTAAATAGTTCTGCTATCAAGTTATGTAATTTTGGATTTTCATTTGGATTCTGTGCTAGATATTAAGTAGTAAAATGGCAAACAAAGATGTTTTAAAATTTTCTCTATTTGTTTTTCATTAATTTCAAAAAGGAGTATAATTTTTGTTCGAAAAAATTATTTTTTTGAATATCACAATTAAGGATCTATGTGGTTTGGGTAGAATTTGAATAAATTCATTATTGAAACCAGTGAAAAAATATTAGATTGGGTTCAGTTTCTACATTTTTCTTTTACGGTAAACTCAATCTATTATTGATTTCAATTAGATTAAGATTTTTATTTTTTTTAATGTTTTTGAAATATAAACTTTATTAAAAAAGTTACACAAGGTTATGAAAATTAATTTAAGATTTCAATTAAGCTAATAACTCAAATCATAAGTTTGTTCAAATTAAGACATGAAAAGAAAAACATTATAACTACAAAATAAATTGGATATAATTTAAAGTTTAAATAAAAGTAATAATGTTTTGGTACAGAAATTTTTTCAAAATGTCAAACATTACAACACAAAAAATATAGTCAACATTTATTAATTTTTTATTAAATTGAATATTTTTCAAATTCATGACATTAGTGTCACTTTTATATTTTTTTAATATTTAATATTGTTTGTTTCTCATATTTAATCAAGTTTTCATACTTTTTCTTATTAGTTTTATAAGATTTGTCACTAACCAAACCTTTGTATATTTTCTTCGACATAATTTAGATGACTATAGTTGTAAGAACTTTTGACGCGGATGATGATTGAACTTTGGAAGATACAAATTAAGTTGGACCTTAAGACAATAATAACATAGGACTAGAGACATTTATATTTACTATGTAAGTGGTATTTGAAACATGAATGAAATCTAACGAATTTCTTTAGCTTGATTGTATTCAATATAATTAATATTTTCCATTTTTTTTTGAATACTTGAACCAATATAAATCACCTAAACATTTCAATAACAAACAACATTTTCTGTCATAAAAATAATTAGTAATAATAAAAAATAATTCCAAAAACAATATTATCATCATCTATCCCCATTACCCATGTCCACCTAATCAAATGCAACAAACACAATAAAATCATATAATACATGTTATTGTTGTGCTTTTTGTTCGTGAGGAATAACTTCTGTTCTTTCAAATTATCAGAAAGACAATCACAAAGAGACAGAGGATATAGAGAAGGGAGATAATATTTCAATTAAAAGAACAAAAAATTAATGTGTAAATTGTTTCACTTGAAACAGAAGTCAAAGACAAGATGATGTTTGATAAGAGATAACAAAGGGAAAGAATGGATGTGAACGACGAGAGAAATGGTGGAGGCAAACCATGCAAAGCAAATGGCATAAGTGAAGTTGTAGGCATCTTACGTTGATTAGGAAGTTGGCTAAATTGCAATATATAAATGGGGTGAAATCCTCATATTACAAATATCTAATCCAATTCTAGAGAGAATCATTCATCGATATGTGAGAGTGTATTGGAGATTCCACATCAACTAGAAATTAGGTTAGATTATAACATATAAATGGGATGTAATCCTTACCTTATAAGCTAGTTTTGTAGGCTTGAGTTATGAATAAATTCACTTATTAAAATGGTATCATAGTCATTTAAAGTATATTCTAGTCAAATTCTTTGGTGTTATTATGGCGTTGTTATCAGGATCATGTTAGACCATTCATGAATATTTAATTTCAGGTTAATATGTTTGTTCCTCAGCATGAGACTATGTTATGTTATATTATATAAGTAGTGTGCATTCTTCACCTTACAAGTCCATTTTGTGAGGTTGAGTTAGGCATAAACTCACTTACTATTAGATTGGTCGTGGAGAACAACAAATACATGAAGCTAGGGTTGATACGAAGAAGAATACGCATCACAATACTGTTTAGGATTGTTTATTTAATGTTAAGGTTGAGATTTACAAAGAGAAACGACAAAGATGAACAATAGAGACAATAATGCTATGGTTGATATGAAGACACACCATAACAAGAGTGATTGTGTTTGTTTGTCTAATATTAGAGTTGTGATGTAACAAAGTTGAACACTAAGGAGAATGACATAGAAAAAACGAAGAAAGATGCATTGTTGTCGTGAATGTTTTAAGTTTGTCTAAGGTTATGTTAGTTGCAATTGAGTGTTAGTTTCTTGTTTGGTTTGGTCTTAGGTTACTTGTTTTAAGTCCATCACCCAACTCGTATAAAAGTGAATTAGTTTGTGTTTGATCTGGTTTGACTTAATCATAAATAAAACTCAACATGCTTTAATTGGGTTGGATTGAGTCTTGTTGAGTTTGCTTAATTTTTTAAAGTGATTAAATTAGAAATTGGTATTTCAAATAAAATTTACTTTCACTTGGACTCTCTATTATGTGGTTAGAAAAGGAAATAACACTTCTAGTCCAATTAAAGTTAGATGTTTGCTTATAAAAAATATTAGATGTTTAATATTCTTTTTCTTAAAACGATTCTAGTTAAAATTTTGAGTTTAATTAGTTAAAAAACACAAAGTTTGGTCTTCTTTAGTTAAAACTTTGAGATTAATTAATTAAAAAAGAAGATATACTATCGTACACAATTATCTTATCGCATATATACATTTTCATAATCATCTCATGTGATCGTTACCATTTCATACACATTAGCATGAATATCATATATTAATTACATATCTTTTATATGTAACTAATTTATCAAAGTTTACATCACAACTCATACTTATTGCAAAACATGGCAAAAAAAAGCAAACACATAACTTATCATTATGATTACTATAATTGAAATATGTCTACTATCTATATATCCATCATCACTATAATTCATATGTAACAACAAAAAACATTTATTATAAAAATCAACATATTGCTTGGGCGAGTACATATTCTTTAAGTGACATATCTTTCTAAGTACTATAATCAAGTCTTCTCACTTGAGCTCATGTTGCTTGAGCGTCAATGTCACTTGAGTGACATACATGTGTTAGACTGTTCTAACAAGTTTAAGAACCTTAACCCACCTCATAATTAATGTTTTAGTGACCAACTCATACTTGAGTGACATGCTTCTAAAGAAAAGATAATCATCTCAACTTTGCTAAATCAGCTAGTGTCATTCAATTTGAAGTTATAAACATTAGCCCCAACATCCGAAACTAGACCAATAGAGAAATTAATCTCTCGCTAATGTGACAACTACAAAATCTCATACGTAAAGACATTAGGGAACTCCTACACGACATACATGTTCCTCTCAAAACCATCTCCACTCATCATTATCTAAGCTAATAATATAAAACACTCATCATCTTTCAACTTATTCTACCTGAATTGATGTACTACTATCATGCCATCCCTTTAAAGACTAGGGAATGTCATTTTTTTATGACCACGATTTATAACAAAAATATTTGTTCTAATCTACAATCCTTTGCTATATGACTTAACTTTTATCATTTGAAACAAACTTTCTGAGTTTGAATGCAATTTTCACTTAGGTGTGGTCTTCCACATCTAAACGAAAATTGTTATTGTTGTTGTTGTACTCCCATGCATCCCTTATGCATAATTAGGGCCAAAAACATGGTTTCTCTTAATAAGCTTTCTCATTGCTACCAAAAGAACCACTCATTTGTGTTCAAACTATTTTGCAACTAGCCTTGAATCCATTGGCTTTTCAACTAAAGTTGAAAAATCTCAAATGGACAATAAAGGAATGACAACTCCCTTTATATCATGTTTTTGAAGCCATTCTCAAACTTTCAACATTTCCAAGCCTTAAATATAACTCGAGTGTATATTCTTGCCAGTGCTTAAACCAAGTAACATATTCCAATACCAAAAGATCTTGTTGGATCATATGTATAAACTCTAACTCCTTAGCATATCAAATGCTATAAGGGAAATACTCTCTGAACAAGTCCCAATATAATACATCTCTTTGGGTTTGTACAATCTACCTCACACCTTTCCATCAAAATTATGCATCATCTATCAATACATATAGAATATAGAAAAGCTTATATTCCTAGAGTACTTTATAATATTAAAAATCTTGATATTTTTTATCCACTATTTTGCTTGATTTGGAACAAATTTCCTATTAAACTTAAGAGGTATATGCTTTATAAAATCATCTAGATTATCAAACACATACTACAAAATAGGAGGAGATATCTCAGTTGTCCTCTTAGAATTCTCTAATTGATGTAACACAAGTTGTTTTTATGTCATAATGACACTCCGTTGCTTCAATGCAATCACCATAATCTCAACAACCCTTTCTATATATAACATATCCATTGTATGAAGATGGGTAATAGGTGTATGCATCATTTTCAACATTAAAAAATAGATATATTCACAATATCTTAATCAAATTATGTTATCGCATGTAACACATCTCAAAACCTAGTAATACCCATTTCCCATAGATTGATCACTCAAAATCTTTTTTAACAACTTCACACACTTATACATACCTTTAAACACATAATAGGGATATAAACCTTTATTAATTTAGTCATGAGTCTGCACCATCACCACTTTATCAATATGTTATTCTTTCTAGACTAGGGTAGTCCATACACCTAATTATCAAAGCTTGGTGTATGAATCTCCTTCAATTTTTAATTACTTAATATCTTAATCTATGCAATCAAATTTTCAGTGAAACTATGTCCTTTACTCATATACTAAAGTACACATGTTATTTGTTGCACAAATTGCTCTCTAAATACTTTGATACTAACACACAAACTAATGTCATCTTTCATCACGTCAATATATACAATAAAGTAATGTACGTATAAAGAGTGGTGGATAGATTATAATTTTTTTTTAAAAAAAATTCATAGTTTTAAGTAATCAAATTACTTACATAAATTTTTAAAATTTAAATAAATTATCCTTTAAAATTACTTACATATATTTTAATATAATTTTTTTTTTTATATATTTAAACTTTTTTATAATCCATTTTTTATTAAGCAAAGTGAAAAAGTATAGAATTTTAATTTTATTGTATATTGCTCTAAGCATGCTATATTAACATGTCATAAAGATTTGTCATACACACAATCATTATAATTCACATGTAGCAACAATTACATAATTTATTGTAACATCACATTTTTTTAGGTGAGCTCATCTTGTTTTAACAGCGTCTCTTTCCCACACAATTAGCATCAAGGAACTTCGCTCTTAAATGACCATTAATAATTTAAACACCTTATTATTTGAGTGGTGGAGTCTTCCACCAAATACTAGAATATGGATTATATATTATTGTAAATAAACCATTTTATTTTACACAATAATTATTTTATTAGATTAGGTTAGTGATTTATAAGCTGGTATAAATCTGAATAGATTTTTTGAAAAATAATGCTTGAATTGTTGCAAAAATACAATTAAAGCAAACCATGAAAAAAAAAACTAGAAATGAACGAAAAATAACAATACTCATACGCCTAACGTTATAACAGAACATGATTGTTTCATTAATCATGGATTAGATACGGTCATAATACGGAATATAAATATATAAATATATATTCACTTTAAATGTTTTGAGATGAATTTAGAAAAAGTTTTAAAATTAAGAAACTGTTTTTGCATTTACACTATTGATTGAATATTGATAGAAAAGTTGTGACTTGTTGAAGTCCACAATTAAGGAAGATTCTTGCAGCTTAACTATACATAATCATGGCTTAACTATTGGTAGTTAAAGTCTAGAAGTGTGGTGTGTAGCCTGAAATCAATCTGACCCGTTGACACTTGGCAGACTAAACATAAGATAAGCAATCGGAGGGCTATGGTTTGTTGACGCACTTCTTTTATTATAAATAAAATATAAAATATAAAAGAATCACATCACATTCCACTCACGCATCTCTTCAGAAGAGCTCTCTCATTTTTTAACACTCTAAGCTGCGCAGCACCATTCTCAAGCTCCGATCTATAACTGCACACTTCCATCATTTTCCATCCTTGCTTCTCTTTACTCCAATCTCTTTCTCTCTCCCTCCTTGGGCCTCTTCATTGGGTTTTAAGCCCAACGCCGCAAAACCTTTTCATCTCTTTCTCGATTTAGGGTTTTCGCGCGCTCTTTTCTCCTCGATCTGCCGCAAGACCTGGGAGAATCTCTGCATGCTCTGAACTTCAACGCTCTTTCAGATGGCGTCGTCTTATCCCGGTTCCGTTAGTGCCACGCAGGTATTCTCTTATGCCGCCTTTTGTTTCCGTTGTTTGCGCTTTGATCCGCCGTAAGTCAGGGCTTAGTCGCTGCTCTCATTCTATGCTTTCAGGTTGGCTCCTACTTCGTTGGACAGTACTACCAGATTCTCCGCCAGCAGCCGAATCTTGTTCACCAGTTTTACTCTGATTCCAGTACCATGATTCGTGTCGATGGCGATTCCGTGGAATCTGCGCAAGATGTGTTGGTATGCCTTTCTAGCTCATGCGTTTTTTTTTTAACTTTTGTTTATGAGAAGTGGTGTTTAAGATTTCTGAGGTGGCTGTTCTGTTTAGGTTGTCAATGTTCTAAGGATTTTTTTTTTCGATTTGTGCTTGGTTGGAATATTGTGGAGGTTATTTTTTTTTGTAAACATGGCGATAAAATTCTATTACATGGTGGCTGTAGCTTGAGAACACTGATTGGATGTTCGATTTTAGGTTGGTTTGGTTTTTGGATGAATTGGCTGTAGGTTTGTTATAATTCTATTAGTTTTGGTGCTCTCAATTGACACATAATTGTCATTTCAGTCTGTTTTGGTATGAAATCTTCCTTTTGTTTGTTACTTCCTGTTTTTACACTTTTTTCTCTTTTGTCTGAGAGAATGCTTTCTATTTGCATTATTTTGTTGTGTTTTGAAAAATTTATATAGGAAACAGTGAAAACAGAAAAAAAAAACTAGAAGTGAAATCAAGCTGATGAAAGAGTGAACAAAAATATTCTCTCAAAGTTAACATACCCTTATTTTTTTTTTCAGATACATGTCTGATAATTACTTGCGTGATTTTTTTCTACCTTTTATTTTTGGTTTAAATGCTTGCTTATAGCTGACCAAGTTAGGGTTCTCATGCAGCAAATTCATTCAATTGTCTCGTTACTGAGTTTCACTTCAATTGAGATCAAGACAATCAATTCTCTTGACTCTTGGGATGGCGGTGTCCTTGTCATGGTCTCAGGTTCTGTGAAGTTGAAGGATATCAGTGGAAGGCGGAAGTTTGTTCAAACATTCTTTCTCGCTCCTCAGGAGAAGGGCTACTTTGTCCTGAATGATATCTTTCATTTTGTTGAAGAAGACGTTACATACCCAAATATGATACCAGTGGCATCCGAAGCAATGGATACACAACCACATGTTTCTGCATCTCTTGCAGAGCCCCCAGGTAAATTAGCTGCAGAATGATGTTTTTAGGACAATTTTGTACTAGTTTAACTGAAAATTTGTGCTTTAATCTATTTAGTTAAGAGGGGATTCATAATCTGTGCATCAAATGTTCCATATTCAATACAAAGTTTTTAAGTAACCATAATAGGTTTCTGAGAATGCTTGCTGGTATGACAGATTTTCTCACAGCCCTTAATCTTGATCTGTCCAAACTAAAATTAAATAATATGTATATGTATTGCAGAATTTTTTTTATAGAAAAAGAATTGTGTTTTTTTGATTGAATCCTGAGTTTGTGATTTAGCAGCATCAGACTACGGTTTGGAGGAAGAAGCTAGGGAATATGTCAACTCAGTTCATATTGATGATGATCCAGTGGACAAGTACAGTCTTCCTGAGCACCACCAGCAGCTACATGAAGATCTTGAAAACGAAATTGTTGTGGAGGAAACTTCTGCGCAGGAGGCATCTCCCCCAATGCATAGTGTTGCGCACACTGTCAAAGACCCCCCTGCAGCTCTTGTGGAAGAGTCTTTTGAAGAGCCTCCTAAGAAAACTTACGCTTCTATTGTATGTAATACTTCCACCAGTCTTTTTTTAATAAACTTTTTATTTTTGTGTAACTATGCACTGTCCATTAACAACGTGTACATACTGTTGAAGTAACAAATCTTTACTTAAACCATCTTTTAAGTAGTCTTTTATGTTTCCATAATCATGATTTCCTGAAATTGTTTGCAATCAAGAATGTGTTGAGGTTTATTTAGCTCTCCTAGATGTAGATTTCCGTCTGGGCTACTAGCATTTAATTTTGATTGAAAAACAGTACACGCAAACAACACAGAAACTTTATGTAATTTTTTCCCTTATTTGTCTTCTTTAGGGGGGTTTTTGACTAGGCAGAATTATATTTTGTAGTATCTTAGATGACGGAGGAAAACAGTAAAGGACTGAAAATTTTAAGGTCGTCAAGAAATTCAGTTTTCTTGTCAGAAGTTACTTCTTTGGAATTTTCTCTTTTTTTGCCTGGCCTCTCTTAAATAAAAACTTGGCATCAAATATTAGTGAAGTGTTAATTTATTGTCCTTTTATACATGTTGGACTTAAACATAATCAAAGAAGAATTGATTTTCAGCTTTTGGGATTTTTTCTTAATTTAATCGTGTCACAATGAACTTGCAGTTACTAGTCTCCAAAGGGCAGCCTGTGTTGTCAGCCGCTCCACAGCATATTCCACAATATACCTTTAAAAGTGGTCCACCTCCTTCAGAGTTGAACCATGTAGCACAGCCTGCTATTCAGCAGTCAAGCCCTGCATCTATGTATGTCCCTGAGTCAGGGTCTGAGCCTGCAGATGAAAGTTATGGACTAGAAGATGAAGGTTTAGTTTATCATATTATGATCCTTTTCGTTGTGTTGCTGGTGTCTATATACTTTTATTACTTGTATCATTTTTGTAATGGTGTGGGATTTTGTTTTCATTCTTGGAGAAGTCTTGATTGCTGGACTTTCTATTTTCTATTAGGAGTGAAAATTATACATGCAGGAAGATTTTTCAGGCCAAAATTATTTTGGCAGACGCTAAACGCCAGAGGATGTTATGTGCATAAACATTTTGATCCATAATATTTATAATTTTTTTTTCGACATTCTTTATGGTGAAAATGGTTCAGTTCTAGCATTTTGGAAACCACATTTCTTGAACGTTGTTGCATGACTCACATTGTCTAACATAGTCTTAGAATTTTTAGAATTAAAACATTAAAAGTTGATTTCTGATCTTAATCGTTCCAGGTGAAGTAACCTCTGTCTATGTGAGAAACTTGCCTGCTAACGTTACTGAAGCAGAGATTGACCTGGAATTTAAGAGTTTTGGCAGAATTAAGCCAGATGGAATATTCATTAGGGTTCGAAAGGTAGCTCCTCACTCGTTGGATTAAATTAAATGCTCATTATTCATGAGAAATTTACAAAAGGTAAAGTAAAAATTGATGTGTACAGGAAATTGGAGTGTGCTATGCATTTGTGGAATTTGAAGACATTATTGGTGTTCAAAATGCGCTTCAGGTTTGTGCTTATTTTATGTCGTGTTTTCTTGTTAAACCCAACATTCATTTGATAATCTAATATTAAGTACCTTGTTAAACTGAAAACACACATATAACATCTTTTTTTGTTGTTGATTTACAGGACTCTTTTTGTTGTAATGACATGGTTCTTATCTAACTTGATTCTATACTTTATTGTAGGCTTCTCCAATTCAGTTGGCTGGAAGACAAGTATACATAGAGGAGCGGAGGCCAAACAGTGGCAGTGCAGTTCGAGGAGGAAGTAATGTTCTACCTTTTCATTTATCTCTTACTCTTTTCAAAGGTTTTAGCTTCTCAAGTTGTGTGGTCTAAATCCTTGGAAGGTGTTTATCGCTTGCTGCAATTGTTAGTGTAGCAGTGCACACCTAATGAATACATGTTTAATAGCATTAGTGATTTGAGTGATAGCCTTTTCTTTTGGCTGTACATGCTAGGGAACCTGTTATGAAGAAATTGGTATTTATTACTAAATGTGCATGCATGATTGGAGGAACTT
>Ga0123341_1003376_pt1 | contig 13656 bp, 10 predicted proteins | sample Turbeapinknodule_FD_89959 | JGI IMG/M metagenome (GOLD analysis project Ga0123341, IMG submission 89959) | Root nodule microbial communities of legume samples collected from Mexico - Turtle bean Mexico pink nodule | ecosystem: Host-associated > Plants > Roots > Nodule | place: Mexico: Nepantla... | reverse complement strand
TTTTTATATCTTTTATCTTAATCTTATTTTGATTTTTTATATTTTTTTCTTTTCTGTTTTTAATTATTGTTTTTGTCATTTTTTTCTATTTCTGTTTTTGATTTTGTTTTTATTTTTAATTTCTATTGTTGTTTTCAATTTATATATATATATATATATATATATATTTTATAATTTTATTTTTATTTTTGTTTTTAACTTCAACTTTAGTTTTGTTTGCCTTCTAATTTTTAAGTTTCCAATTTTTTTTAAGGAAATTTGTAAAGTGATCTAGGAAAGACTTGGTATTTAAGAGTTAGGGATGACAAAGCGGGTCAGCCCGTCCCGCATAGGCTCGCCCTACACTTGGTCCGCCCCGCAAAGTGAATGTGGACTAGATTTTTCGTCATGCCTCACATAAGGACTGACCCGCATTCCTTTTTCTTTTTTCTTAGAAATAGAATGATTTTTTTTTTTTTACTTTTTCTCTTGAAAAATTGTCACAAAATACCAAGGCATTAGGATTAATACAACAACAAACATTAATTGAATGTTACATAATCCAAATATCAACCTTCCAATATTCTTGACTTACCCACTACCTAACATATCCACTATTATTTATTCCAAATTACATGAAAAATATCATATCCAACATCCTGTATTTTCATCCCCAAAACTGGACCAAAAAGGAGTCTCAAGGAAATTATAACTCCAATGACCCTTGTAATTTTCTACTCTAAAATGAAAAAGGAAGAAAAACTACATTTACTCCACTACTGCCACTCATTTTTTTTTGCAAGCTTGCGGGCCAGCCCACCCTGCCCCGCTGTTGGCCCGCATGGGTCGCGGTTTATGCAGGACATGCTAATGCGGGTTAGCGGGTTGAAAAGGTGAGTCTGCCTCGCGTTTTTTTCTAGCGGGTCGCGGGCCGGCCTGTCCTGGTTTGCCATCCCTATTAAGAGTATCTAATTGTGACACACATCTCTTTCTTGGGAGTTTACTTAGTAAACATTCAACTCTTTTTCTTAAAAAAAAAATATTTTATTTTTTGTTTGTCTGCATAATTTTGTTTTTTTTTCTATATATCTAGTTTTTCATTCTATTTGTATACTCTCTTTTTTTCACTATGATGACAACATAAAAAATATTTTCAAAATAGAGAGTCTAACCATTTTCCATTACATATATTTCCTATTTTAAAATTCTAAAATGGAAAGAAAAATAGTTTCTAACAAATTTATAATTATGAGATGCAATGTGAACCATACTTTCAACAGTCTCAACATTATAATCCATATTTTTAGTAATCTTATGAGCAGCCTATGAAATAATGTGAGTCATATTTTCAGCAGCCTCAACATTATAATACATATTGTCAACAATCTTATAAGCAACCCCAACAACAACGATATTATCAGCAATATTATTATGATGAAAGTCAAACACCTTTTCAACCATTTTTACAAATTTATAATATTCCTCATAATCTTGAAGAGTCATCTTTAGAGGAGCTTATGAGACAATTAATGGTAAATACAATGAAATCTCAACAAAGCAGAGATGCTAGCCTATTAGAATTAGAAGAGAAAGTTGGTCAATTGACTAGAAAAGTTGAAGATATTGCTAAGCAAAGTTTTAATTCACATCATGATCTTAATTTAGATATAGCAAAACTTTCAGAATTTGATACAAGCTATACTTGTTATCCTAATATGTGTGTTGAGATTTATTTTTCCATGCTTCTAGCTTCAATTTCATTTGCAGGAATAAACCCTTATCCAAACACTCCAGAAGTGCATATGATTGCTCAAGACAAGGAGGATTTTGATGATACATGTGCAGCATGTGGTGAGATGAACAAATGCATAGCGTTTGATGATATGATTTACACAGCAGACGTTGGTTTTACTACACCAACACCGTCTAATGAGTCCGAGTGCATAGACGCAACCATACCAATTGTTTTTTACGCTGACCAAGTTGATTCGCATGTTGTTAAGATCTCTAGACCATTACCAGTTGATGTCCAACCTCCATTGATGGAGGAAAAATCATTGCTTAATCAAGAGACATTAAACATTATACCTCCACAACCTATTAACTTACATTTTATTCCATCTCCAATCCCAACTAGACCGTATACCTAGCTAGACTTTCTAACCTTAGACGAACACAGTCTACTCTGAATAAATTTCTACTTTCCATTAATATGGTATACCAATTAACAAAAAACTCAGAAAAAAGAAGAAGCATAAAGAACACTAGTTCACTATAATTGGGCTTTGCATCTGAATGCGTCGCCCACAATGAAGCTGCCTAACTGTGAACCTGTGACTCTCTGATTGTGCTTGTCTCTTTTGATTAGATAATGATTAGCTAGATAAAAGGTTTTGATAGCTTTCAACATTTGTCCTTGTCCTGTTTATTTTGCTGGATTCACCTTTTCCTATGACTTTGTGACCTAGCAAAGCAATGCGGCCTGTGCAAAATGAGAATATAAAAGTTAACTGTTTGTGGGTCTCGAACGCATCAATGCCACAGGATTGAACAATATACATATTTTTATCTCTAAGCTGCTTCTATTTTCTACCTCTCTTGTTCTGTCTCTTTGCCCACAACTTTCCTTTATCTTTCACAGTACACAGAGTGCAAGTTCCACTTTTTAGATCCTTTTGTTCTCATCAATGAAGAGACTCAATAACTCAAACACTATGGCTACTTCCCTTTCCATGTGCCCATCAAAAGGTATATAGAAATTATTAAAATAATCCCTGAACCTTCTCTCTATTTGGTTCCTTCTTCTGCATTCAGATACCCTTTCTCACAACATAATTCTCATCCAACCACTTGACTTAAGCCTGATGGACCAATACCAAAAAAAGCTTTTCTTTCTTGTGCGTGACAAGTTTTCCATTTCAACAATTGTGCATGCAGGTTTGAATGAGAGGATGGAAACTCAGGGCTACAGTGAAGAGTTTCAAGCAATGTTAGATAGACTAGACCAAGAAGACAGCTATGAAGATTGTAGCTTAGTATTGGAGAAGAAAAGGAGGCTGAGTCTTGACCAGGTGAAGGCCTTAGAGAGAAACTTTGAACTGGACAACAAGCTAGAGCCAGAGCGCAAGTCCAAGCTTGCTCAACAACTAGGCCTTCAACCAAGACAAGTTGCTATTTGGTTCCAAAATCGTCGAGCTCGTTGGAAAACCAAGCAATTGGAGAGAGATTATGGCATTCTCAAGTCCAATTATGATGTTCTCAAGGTTGAGTACAATAATCTTGAGCAAGACAATGAGGCTCTCACTGTTCAGGTACAACAAATAACTTTTCATTGCATGCAATAAAGCAACATTTATAAGCTTTGTTTAGCTTTATCAAATCACTCTAATCAACTGGTTACTTTGATTACAAAACCCACTTGGATTTCACTCCTTGTTTCACTACTGTTTTGAAAAATATTTACTTTCTAAAATTACCAATTAATAGGTGTGATTTTTAGAAAATGATACTGCTGATCAGCACAGAAAAAGAGAAATATAGCAAAAGTTTTCAAATTGTCTCAGTATTTTGGAAACAATTTTTAAAATGTTTGAGTTTTATAGATGGGAAACAGTGATTGTTATTTGATATGGAATTCTCTAAGAAAATGCTTTTGAAACAAAAAAGTGAGAAGGAATTCAAACATGTCCTTAATATGCAGATTAAAGGTATTTGGTGTGTGAACTACAGGTAAGTGAATTGAAAGAAAAGTTGTTGAGAGGTAAAGCTGAAAACAATGAGTCAATAAAAGAAGAGTCTCCCATTTCAAAGGTAAGAGACGGAGTAGCATCAGAGAGCAATTCAAATGGTGTGGTTAAGGAAGAAAACAACATTGATTCTACTTTTTGTGTGAATGGATCTTTGCCCAGCTCAAGACCAGTACTTCAATACTCTGATTCAAGAGGGTCACCAGATAAAAAATTTCAGACTCAGTTTATGAGAATGGAGGAGCAGAATTTCTTTAGTATCAATGAGTTCTGTTTCTTTTCAGTTGATCAATCCCCTACCCTGTAACACATCACATGGATAATCATTCAATAGCCTTGCCAATGCATAGAGTTCATAATGTATCTAATTTCAAATTGGTTGGCTTCAACTAATTCCTAAATAAAATGGAATTTATCCTTTATGATCCTTAAAAAAATAGGACTTTTGTAACAGAGTAGACTTTAAAATCATAGAAGATTCATTAGATTTTATCATGTATTCCCTATTTGTATTGTGTCTACCAAAGAACTGAAACAAAGAAATTAAAAGAGTTGATTTTTTAAAACAATAATCAAAGAATGTCAAAAGATTTGAATTGATTTACCTCTCAAAAGTCCATCCATATTTGTAAATTCTATTCACTTTTGTTTTGTCTTTTTTCTCTGGGAAGATTTCTTAACATGGGGTGGGAGAAAATTTTCTTTACATAATATTTTATTTCCTTAAAAGTATAAAACAAAATGTGCAGAGAAAAAGGAAACTGAATTACAACATGGAGACATTTTAGATGGAGAAAAGTGGCTCATAGTCATATATAGCAGACTGTCCCATTACTAACTTTTGTGCTTTCACACACATTCTTTTTCTGAGTGAAATCTCAGATGGGTGATCAAAGCATGTGGTAGGTGAATCTGGTGAAATCACCCTCACCTTTTGCAAACTAATTTCTTACACAAGTACAATAGCTTTCATTTTCCCACATGCTTTTGCTTCTTTGCTTCTTCTAACTCACATCATGCATCTTTCTCTTTTCTTCAATCTCTTTTTCATGCCCCCTCAAACTTCTATCTATGCTTTATTTTACAAAGAGGAGAGAAATATGTAATATGGAAATAAGATAGAAGAACAGAAATAGTTTTTTTTTTCTTAAAATTATGTAATTTCATTTTATATTCTGAGAAGTCCTTGTGAAATTTTGTAGGGACTATTAGAAAAGTAAATAAAATTTAAGGTTGCTGCTTGAAGTAAAAATGAAAACGATAATTAAAATTATGCTTTAATTTATAGAAAATAGAATATCCTTTAACGGTAATTGTCAAATTCATCATTGAAATTAATAAAAATAAATCTCCAAATTATATATTATTAATCAATTTAGTTCTCAAAATTACAAGAAAAGAAACTAAATTAATCTTTAAAATAAATAAAATAACAAAATATCCTTAAAAACTTAATTTTTTTTAATTCACTAGAGACATGTAAACATATTCCATTTTACAATATTATACTTATTAGAAATTAGGATATCTCATAATATATCTTTTTACGAACTGGTTTTGTAAATATGATTTAAACTTAAATTTAACTTCCTAATATTAAAGTTATTTAAAGTCTATGTTAATGTATTAGACTTATCAGGAAAAAAAATATAAATATATAATCTTATACATAAATTGATATGTCTTGACTCGAGCGATATAGGTTAGATGTCGCATCATCTAGAGATAAAAATAAAAATATTTTATAAAATATAAGCAGGTAAGGTTGAGTTATGTTTAATTCCACTTTCTAATAATTTTAAAACTAAAATTAATTGTTAATTTATAATTTTAAGCACTATCTCATCATTTTATTTATTTGAGGGTGAAGTGTTTATTTTTAATTTTAAATGCCAAAATTTCATTAAGATACACAATTATTAAAAAAAAACAATTCCACGAGTAAATTATACTAACATAATAATTATTTTAGAAAATCAAAACACTTTAAGTGTGAATAGTTGATTAGGGTTGGAGTTGGGAAGGTTTAGCAGGATGATAGAATTAGAGTAGCTAGGAGAGGAAAATAGGAAGGACATGGAAGGAAAATGAAGAAATGGAAGTGTGAGGAAGAAAAAGATGAAATGGAGAGGAGAAAGAGGAGCAGGTGTTGAAGTCCAAGTGATGGAGGTGATTTGAGAGGTCATTGTCCCACTTTTGTGCATGTTAGTGGGAAAGAGAGAGTCTATAAAGATGGCTATCACACCATACCTATTCCTCAATGTTTAGGTTTTGTCAGAAGTAGGACCCTTCTTTTCTGCCATGTTTGACTCTAACCATCTTCCCCACTAATTAACCTATATACAAATAAATGTATTTTGGTTCTTCTTCCCTTGTCTTGAGGAAATAAATGCACAATTTTTTACCAATAAGGGCACCCTTTGTGGGCATGGCAGGGTTAGAATGTAGTTTAAGAAGCTGAAATTGGGACTTGTTTTCTCCTGGCCTCTTGAAGAATTTACCCATTGGAAAACTAAATTCTCATATGATTTTTCTTCGGAAAACACAACATAAAAAGAAGAAACATCGGAGAATATTTTGTTTGATAAATCGTACATAAAATATTAGATATTAATTAAGAGTTAAGAGACATAATTATTTTTTATTAAAATCAATAAAAAATTAATTGTTATTGATATAAATAATTAAAATACATCTTAAACTGGCTGACTTGATATTAGAATACGTGAGTAACGTTGAAATCTGTTTTTGAGTAAAGTGATTCATGAAGTATCTTATTATTCTAAATTTGAAAGAGACGTCAACATTTATTTTGGTGACTTTTATTTAGTTATTGTAATTTGACACTTGTGTAACCTTAGTCGAGGTATATATGTGTTAGAGTATCATTTTCTTGACTTAAAAGTAGATGTATCTTATGGTGTAACAATTAAAACTTTAATAAGAGGTAGCTCTAGAAAATAGAACTCTAAACTATTCTTAACAAACAAAAATAAAAAATAGTAAAATAACTTTATATTGGTTCATTAAAACTTTCCAACTATATTGTTTGACTTATCAAACTTATTATGACAAGTACAAAAAATAGTTCATATTTATCTCACCTCAATTTTTCCCTCAAATTAAGACATCAAAATATATGTGAATAAAAAATCTCTCAAATAAAGGTAAGTTTAAATTCATAGGATAATTTCACAAAGTAAAGAATATAAAAGGTTTTTAGCTCTCCTGCTAAACTTTGAATTCTTAATAGCTTATAAATACTAGAAATATGAGTATTGCTCTTGTGTTCTTCGTTTACAAAGCATTTATATTGCATGTAAATTATTGTTATTGTGTTTTTACTTTAGATGAATACATTGTAGTCAAGCATTCTCATTCTTGTTAGGGTTGGCAAAACGGGGCGGGCCGCGCGGGCCGGCTTGCAGCTCGCACGAAAAAACGCGGGGCGGGTTCCCTTGTTTAACCCGCGAACCCACTTAAGCCCGTCCCGCATAACTCGCGGCCCGTGCGGGCTTACGACGGGGCGGGGCGGGCTAACCCGCCAGCCCACAAGTGAAAAATCATTCATGTGTGATGTGTTGGCTTGGTGCGTGTGTTTCTCTTCTTTCTCAACATTTCAAATTTCATCTTCAATCCCTAAAATTTCTCCACCACTGTGAACCCTAAAATTCCAATCCCTAAATTGTGCCTTTATTCTCCTCCAGCGAGATTCGTCCAGCAACACTTCGATTTCATCCTCCACCGCGAACCACCACCGCAACACGTCTTGCACCGCAACGTGACCTCCACCACGACGCGTCCTCCACCGCGACGCGACCTCCACCGTCGTCTTCCTCAAGGTTCTTTATCCCTTCCTCCTTAACCTTCCACCATTTGCTACTGCAACTGTCCCTTTTACTCATCCCTTTTACTCATGAGATTTTTTTTTTCCATTACTTTTTTTCTGCAGATTTGTGGAGCAACAATTTTAGGGTTTGTAAAAGTTATGCGGGCCAACCTGCATGCGGGGCGGGTCATGAAAACCAGCTCGCATTATGTATGCGGGCAGGTCAACCCGGCCCACATTTTGCGGGCCTATGCGGGGCGGGCCAACCAGAATGAGCATTGCTTTCTTGTGGAAGGATTGTATTCTCTTTGATTTTGCATTCCTTAAAAGGAAAACATTTCAAATGCAATAAAAGCATGATACAATTGATTACTCATTGCATGTTTCTTTTGTTTTATTTTTTAAGGTTCTAATATGAACATTGTGAAATATAAATTTTCTATATATGTTATGTTTTGTGCTTGATCATTTAAGGCTCTTATAATCATGCAAACTTACCAATTTTAGTTTCATCTTAATTATAGGTAATACTTGTGATTACCATTGTATTAGATGTTCATGTTAACCATTAAATACATGAACTAGCGCCTAACATATGATATTGACCATTGGACGCTCTAGTGAGCTACAACTTGCTCTAAACACATTAGTGAATTAATATAATATAGTACATAACACATTCATAATTTGTTGTCATCAAAACTCTTCCTAAAGATTAGATTCTTTAGGATTCAACAACTATTGTTGGACAATGATAAGGTTAATTGGTTAAAAATATTAACTTTTATGAATAATTCATTTTGTTAAATTTTAATCAATTGAAATTATGATTCAAAGATTGTATATATCAATAAAATCAAGTAGAAAATAGTATTTGTCAATTTCAACTTATTCATTTTGAAATCAATTAACGGAATCAAAGACAAAAATAATTGTTGGAGGACTTTAGTCATTTCAACCAATTGATTTTCAAAATAACTAATTGAAAAAGTGAGAAAAACATGTATTGAAAAAATAGTTAAAAACATGAAACAATTGAATTAGTTTCAAATTAATTGATTTGCACCATAGTTACAAAGAGAAACCTTGAATATCATAAACAAAGAGTTATTACTTTTTAAAACAACATCAGATGTTGCTATTAATGGACCTTTCATTACTTTTTACATAATTGAAAATATGCAAGTTCTAAAAGAGTTTTCCACTTGGAGCACAAAAGAGAATGAAATAGTTCAATAGAATGTTAGAGTAAAGAACACCATATTCTCATCCATATTTTCCAATACACATATTTTGAATATGGTAAGACGGGTCATGTAAATTTGATTATTTTTGTTCAATTTTTAAGCAACAGGTGGAGGAAAAAGATTCAAGAACCCTATGAATAACAAAAAGACATATATGGCATGAGGAGAGTATGTCTCAAGCTCACAAAGTAGCTCAAAAAATAATGATGAGGAAGACAACATATGTTTCATGGATGATCTTGAATCAACAGAAATCAAAGTAAGTAATTTAGATTTTGTTGATGAGTCAAATTATGATCAAATTCTTGATGTCTTCAATTAATTGCATGATTAAGAAAAAAAAAAAAAACCCACCTAATAAATAATAAACTCAAGAATGTGGATAAATAGTTGGAAAATAGGTTGAAACAATTGGAGGAAGGAAATTTGAAAGTTAAAACTGACTTGGATGTTTTTGGAATAATTTATAAATTTTTTAGTTATAATTATGCTTCAAGTTCACAAGTCGGGATTATTGATTGAGAAAACTACAATGTTCATCAAAGTAAAGTTAAGTATCTTGAAAGCACCCTTGCAAAGTTTATAATGGAAAAATCTAACTTTTATGTCTTTCCAAATTATTACAAGTGTGTGATGAATAAGATTGGAATTGACTACACATATCAAAGAAAACAAAAACCTTTTTTTAAAAAAAATAAAATTAGAAAATCATCTTGCACACCACTTATCACTTATTTATTTTTTATGAGGAAGTAACATGCTTTAAATTATGGTTATAAGAGAAAAGTTGGTGTTCCTAATCGGAAGTGAACTTGGATTCCAAAAGAAAACATCAAAGGTACTAACCCCAAATGTAAGTTGGATACCTAAATGATTTTCCATTTGTTTTGTAGGGAGTCTCAAGAGCCTATAAATCCTAATGGTACCTTGATAATGACCATTTGAGACATATGATAGGGGAAAGAATTAAAAGAGAGTGTATATATCACATATGGAGATAATATTCAAGGAAAAATCATTGGTGTTGGAGATGTTGGAAACACATCCTTTATTAAAATTCAAAATGTGTTGTTGGTTGAAGAGCTAAAACATAACCTTTTGAGCATAAGCCATGATGTGACAAGAGTTTTAAGATAATAGTTAAGTAAATCATTGCCTCATTCATCATGAAAATTAAAAAAAAATTGGATTGATAGGTAAAAGGCATCATAACATCTACATGCTAGATATAGACTGTGGAAAACAGGAAAAACATGATAAATGAGTGTTGAATTATGTTTTAATTAATTTTTAAAAATATTTTGAAAGTTCCATCGATTGTGTAGTGTTCAAACAATAGTTTTGCTTATCAAGTGGTCAAACTATAAATTTTGCATTCAATGGATAACAACAAACGCAATGGGAAACTTCCATTGAAACACTTGAGTAAGACGTTGTTAAAACATTTCTTCACAATAACTGATGTGAGTTGATTTTATGATTGTTCATTTAGGTGACACTTTAGATTTATGGTTGAGATTGTTAAAAAATTAATAGTGAAAACCTAAGGAAAATCCCCACTGAACATTAACTTAACCAAATGGTTAAGTAGATGTGAAGGTTCATTTCACAAAGGCAAAAGGAAAAAGACAATTATAATGTGATGATAATGACAATATATGGTGCAGAATTAAACATGGATAGCAATTATAAAGACAATGACCAAATGAATAAAAGGAAACCAAAAGAAGAACATATTTATAAATTGAATGGAATGAAAATGGAAGGAAAAGATGAAGGAAAAGGATGCTTATGAGAAATGGAGTTTGAGATGATGAGCACGCCACTTGGATGATGAAATGACTCCAAGATAAGTGTTGGAAGTCGCCACTTGAGAACTCTCAAATTCTCACAAGATAAGACTAAAGACTAAGAGGAACAAGCCTCACTAGCATCTCGCACAAAACGTGCAGAGTAACTTTTCTCTATTTCATTCAACTTAGCAATACAATGAGGGAGGTCTCCTATTTATAGGATGAGGAGCCTTAGAGAACAAGTTGCGAGGGTAGGAGGGGAAAGGGAAAAAAGTGGTGCAGTTTTAGGGTTAGACTTTGGTCAAAGCCGCACCACACATAACATTCTAGAAGCTAGTGTTTCCTTCCTACCCTAATGGACATCTCATAGACCCATTATTATAACTTCACCTCTTATTTATGCTATATAGACTTACTCTACGAAAATTACAAAAAGGGAAACCAATTGATGCTCAACACCCAAAGTTTGTGCTCTGCTCCTAGTAATCCCCTAAGGTATGGTGGGTGTTGAGGTTATGGGTTGGGCTTGGGTAGTAGGCGCCTTCTCTCCTTGGTCCTCATCAATAACTATCCTTCTCAGGTTAGTGTAAATGATAATAACATGTAATGTAAAGGAGTTAGGGAATAGAGAAATATAATAAATATTTTATATTGGTATGTTAGTTGTAACAAATTACATCCAGTTCTCAATCAGTAGACCAAGTTTCACTAGACAAACTAATTTTGCAAAGTACACTTCAAGTACTCTTTAGGTTAGTAGCCACTCCCAGCCAATCCCTTTGAGTAATAGATGAAGGGGAGGAGAAGATGAAGGAAAGGTAAGATACAAGAGAAAGAGAGAGGAGAGAGAGGGGGAATTTGGAGCAAAGGAATCTAAGAAATTTTAAATATTTTGAAAGCTCTAATTCTAGTGTGTCTGATGGCAGAGGACTCAGCTCATGACCAACCACTACAACTATGGAAAAGAGGAAACAAGAAGATTGTGACTCTACTACTTATGGCAGATACATTCTTTTATACATTTTAAAAAATTTCATAACCTAGTGTAAATTTCTATAGTAGGATTTTAATTTTCTTGCTTTAAGTAAGGTAAGAAATTTACTTGTAATTTTACTTTAAGTAAATTAGGGTTAGGCTTTTAAAACCTACCTAGGGTATAATTGGGCTTAATTGTAGCCCACGTTAAACCATAGGTCAGTCATTACACCTAATTAGGTCACATGGTGCACACTTGATCATGCTTGCCTTGTGACTTCATTTAGGTGCCTATTTTCAAATCGAATTGCATTTGAATTTTCCATCATTTTTGCTTGTAAATGGCCAACCCTTAAACCTATTAATTGGGGTGCTTGGCTCATATTTTAGTAGATCAAATATATGAGTGTTATGCTGTCAATTTGCAAGCCTAAGCACCTACTCTAAACCTTCCTATGATAAATATCTTTGGTTTCCTTTTTCACCTCTCCAAGTGATATGGCCGAACCAATCACTCCCCAGACTTCTCATGGCAACTCCAAGGAATCCATAACTCCAATGGAGCCATCCTTGACACCCTACTTCCATTAGCTTCTGCCAATCTCCTTCAAATATCAAGAAAAACTCAAATCGGATGAGAGGATGCTATCAGTGTCACTCCAATCAAAGGTAAGGGGGAGTGAGGTTAATATATTTTTATATTAATCTTAATAAACTTATGTATATTTTATTAACATTTTATGTATTTTGAATTATAAACATTACTTTACTTTGTTTGTTTGTTTTTAGTGTTTATAGTGGATCATCAAAAGTGTAATATGGATCCATATGATTGATAAAGTGAGATTGAGTCTTATGGTTGTAGGTCAGGTCATAGATTCACATTGTTTGTATTGTATGTTAAGTTTATTGAGATTGAAATTTAAGGCCTTCAAATACCTCACTCATTTTTGTGTTTTTCTTTCATATATACTTGTCGTACGAGTAGAAGTAGAACATGCTCAGTAAGAGTTGTTCAAGAAAATTTTCGAAGATTTTCTCTAGAATGTTGACTCATGGGGAATTTAGTTTTAATATCTTTAGGATATATATATATATATATATATATATAGTTATAGTTATAGTTATCTACTCTGATGTAGAACTTTTATTATTATGCAAAACTTATATGGTTTTGTAATATATTATGAATAATTATAAAGATGTAAAATATTAATGTACAATTATATCTATGTGGTTATGTTATGATTAATCTTCTCTTTAAGAAATTAAAAAAAAAAATCTACTCCCTAGTTCTAATCAAATAATAATTATTTATATAATAGTTGGGGTGTTAAGATTTAGCTGAGTATTTTTTTTTTCGTAAGCCACTCCAGGCTCAATAATTATTTTGAATCGCATCTTCACCTGGTTGACCTTATTAAAGAGCATTCTTTCGCAAGCCATTATGGGCTCAACCAAGTATTATTTACCGAGCCACTCCTGACTAAATGAGTATTCTTTACCAAGTCACTCTAGTTAAACGAGTATTCTTTGAGCACCTAGTTACTCTTGGTTACTCCCTTGAGTATTTTTTACCAAGCCACTTTGGATTTAAAGAATATTGTTTGCCAAACAGTTAGTCCTGGCTAAGGTAAAAAGGTCATGTATTTGTATGATCAACAAATCATTGCGTCTACATATTAGAGAGTGTTTGCGTCGTATGACAAATACAATATTTAAAGGTTATTTCCTATTTCAAATCATTATTTCATATCTCTAAGGAATGATTATGTCTTTCAACGAATACAAAACTAAAGTGTTCTCTCATAGTTAGCTACATGAACACTCAAAGTGTTCGCCATGAAGCTTCTTTGGATCCAGAGATTTGGCAAGGATTATGCTCTATGCACAAGGATCTCTATTTTCTATTTTTGAAGACTTTGAGGGGCACTCAACATTTGAGAAACATTTTAGCGTAGTACTGTTGAAGCTGGAGGAAGCTTCTTCCCTACCAAGACTTGATGTGTGTTTGATGAAGAAAATGACTTGAGTGCTTTGAAGATTGTAATAGGTTCTTAGATTCATTTGTAATTAGGCCTGTAAAT
>Ga0123341_1003374_pt1 | contig 13658 bp, 17 predicted proteins | sample Turbeapinknodule_FD_89959 | JGI IMG/M metagenome (GOLD analysis project Ga0123341, IMG submission 89959) | Root nodule microbial communities of legume samples collected from Mexico - Turtle bean Mexico pink nodule | ecosystem: Host-associated > Plants > Roots > Nodule | place: Mexico: Nepantla... | reverse complement strand
GACGTCTGTGTTGAAGCCACATCTGAGAGGATGATCAAGATTCACGGCCTTGCTGAAGATTAGAAGTGTGTGCCTGTAGTCTAGAACACTTTTTATTTTCTTCATGCTGTAAATAATATAACCTGCCCTGCTCTTTAGCAATTCCAATAGTCTTCCCCGTGGCAAGATCCTGAAAAACACAACCACTACACAATTTAAATCTTGGGTAACCTTTTGAATAGACAAGATGTTATTGGATAGTTTAGGAACATGAAGCACATTTTTTAAAGGAAAAGAAGGTTGAAGGTGAATGTTACCACGACCAGTAACGGGGGTATTCATTAGCAACAATAATATATTGGTTACCATATAAAGCAGTGTAGGATGAAAAATAAGAGGAATGAGGTGTCATATGATCAGTAGCACTAGAGTCTATAATCCACAAATATTTTCAGTACTAGAAGCATTAAAGGATAAGAAACTAGAACTCTTACCACTCATAGTTAAGGAACAATAGCTAGATGTCTTACTAAGGGAGTCCATGAGAGCTCAAAACCAACTAAGCTTTGCAGATTGGTAAAATTTGGTCCTGTTCACAAAAAAAGTTCACCGGAATTTTTCGACGGTGGTCGACGGTGGTGGTTGGCGACGGTCAATGGCGGGTGCAGTAACGGTCAATGGTGCAAGGTGGTGGTCAATGGAGAAAAGAGAAGGAAAATAAAGTTGCAGCAATGAAGGCTTCTAAGAAAAATAATTGCTGCAATGAAGGCTGCTAAGAAAAATAATTGCTGCAATGAAAGCTGCCCAGAAAAATAATTGCAACAATGAAGGTTGCCCAGAAAAATAATTGCTGCAATGAAGGCTGCTAAAAAAAAAGATTGCAGAAGAGTCTCCCAGATCAGGAGCTCTGATACCAAGTTGAAAGAAATAGATAAAATATATTTTTGAGATCATTTACAAATATCATTACAGTCTCAATTTATAGACTGTTTTTACAACCTAATTAAGGAAAAAAATAATAGGTAATGAAAACAAGAATTAATGGGTGATTAAAGCTGTACAAATCAAGTCAAATCACCAATAAATTTGTTCTAATAAATAGAGAATTAAATATGCACTTAATTACAGAATAATTCTTCTAATTATGCAACACCTATATTGCAGGTTAGACTTCCTCCACAAACAATAAAAAAGACGCGATAATTCTCTGGTAGTATTTCATATGTAAGGCTCTCAACAAAAGGACATGTCTCAACAAAAAAAAAAAACAAATCTGTGAGAGATCCTAACAACCTGAGAAAATATTACTCTACCCTTAGCCCTAATTGGGATTCTCAACCTTTACTTCATTTTGCCTTTAACTGTGCAATCATAGTCATCAAAAGATTTAGTCTTGGTGCTATGTCGTTTGGGCTTGCGCCTCGCTATTGGGCTGCTCATTTGTGCTTTCTTTATGATCATAATCTTCTACTACCTCCTCTTGGGCCATGTCATCCCTTTCCTCTTCAACAAATACCTTGTCCTCAAGGTGTAGTGTTGGATAGTCATTAAGTAATGTATCAAGGTTCTCCCAAGTGACATCTTCGGGGTACAAACCTTGCCACTGAACTACTGCCTCTGCTGTATCAGAATCTGTAGAAGTTTGCAAATCAAGCACTACAAGGGATTGCAACTTAGGTTGCTTATTGAAAGTTGTCGGTGGCAGTTCCAATTTAGGTGTCTCATTTTGATTATGGAATGGTTTTAGCTTTGAAACATGAAAAACTAGATGTATTTGAGCTCCTGGAGGTAATTTTAATTCAAAGGCCACTTCCCCCATCTATTTGATAATGCGAAGATACCAATTTGAGAAAAATACAAAAGAATAGAGAATGAATTTCTCTCTATTGGGATCTCATATTTATAATCACTTTGAAGATATCAAATATAATGTATTAAGAAGTGGGTTTTAAGTCTAACTCAATTTTATAAAATCGACTTATAAGGTGTGTGGGATCTCCAACACACCTTCTCACGCTGAGGCTGTCAACTTGTGGGTGAGATTATATTTATTGGTGGTCTGATATCGGTCCGATAGTGGGTGGCCTGATAAGCCTAACAAACTTTTGGTAGGATAGACTATAAATGACTTTGATACCATATTAGAAAGTGGACTTTAAGCCTAACTCAATCTTATAAAACCGGCTTATAAGGTGAAGTTTGCATTCACTTATATACTATGAAATGTCCTTCTCTCTAGTCGATGTGGGATCTCCAACACTCCCCTCATGCCGAGGCCCTCCAACTCGTGCATGAGACTATATTCAGGCAATATTTTTATATTATGTACATTATATATATATATATATATTGTAATTGTAGTATATTACAATTTGTTTTACTTTTGCATTCTTGCCAGGTCTTTCTAATCGCTTTTCATGGATGCAAGGAATGTATCCACTGAATGGACATGAACTGTTGTTGTTTAAGACATCCGTTAGCTTCATTGATCACTTGCAAGAATTTCTCAGTTCAATTTTGACTGCTTGTGTGTTAGTTATTCCTCCCTTCAACGAACTAAAAGAAAATTTGTATTCTATAATAGATTTCCTGCAGGTATGGTAGTTCTTATGTGCTTTTCTGATTTATGTATTGCCAATATAATCCAACAATATTACAAATTTATTGTTTAAATATCACAGGTTCGGAAAGCATTCTGTATTCTATTTGTTTCTATCACAGTATCAGTTGGTACTTAGTAATAGAATATATTTCTTTCAATTTCTTACTTTGCCTGTTATATTAAATGCTTCTGTAGGCATATTTTGTTAATAGGCTCACAACTGTTCCATCACTAATGAAGACTATTCTTCCTGGATTGAAAACCAATGCTAACATGCGGGTTGAAAATTCCCTGAAATTGCTTGTGCTTAGCGGTGAAACTTTTCCTTTGACCTTGTGGGAGATGCTTTCAACTCTATTACCGAAGACATCAGTCTTGAATTTATATGGAAGCACTGAGGTTAGAGCAGAATGTTATCTTTGTACAGTGTAATCTGTTTCAACAGTGTTCATAATTTAAATTTGCTGTCTGGTTCCTGTTATGACATTCTTTCCCCCACAATTTAATACAGCATTGTTTTGTTTGATGCATCAAGGTAATTTCAAATTTTTCTTGGCTGCTGTCTTGTTTTAGGGTTGTTTTGTTACTGCTATTCAATGCTTATCTAGTCATGCATGTTGGATATTATAGACTAAGGTAATTAACTAGAAAGGAGTTGCCATGGTGCTTGTCATATTACACTTTTCTAGTGTTTTGTATAATTATCATTGGCTAATGCGTTTATGTTTCTTTTCCATTTTTTTAACTAAGGTCTCCGGTGACTGTACATATTTTGATTGCAAGAGAATGCCATTTATTTTTAAGGAAGAAAGGCTAACCAGTGTTCCAATAGGTTTACCCATTCCTAACTGTGATGTGATTCTTCTTAGTGAAAATGGTGCATCAAACGAGGGAGAGCTATACGTTGGTGGTCCTTGCATCTTTAGGGGTTACTACAACGAATCTAAGGAAATGTCTGATGCATTTGCAAAGTTGCTTCCACGTTATAGCTGTGATGATTTTGTCAATGGTTGCCATGATAAATTATACTTTAGAACAGGTGATTTAGTCAAACAGTTACCTAGTGGTGACTTGGTATTTTTGGGAAGAAAAGATCGCATTATAAAAATCAATGGACAGCGTATTGCCCTAGAAGAGGTTGAAGATTTGTTAAGGGCGCATCCACATATAAATGATGCTGCTGTAGTTTGTCGAAATAATAAAGCAGAACTTGTGTTTCTTGAAGCCTTTATCATACTGAAGAAAAAAGAAAGCTTGGGTGAATCATTAATACCGGCAATCAGAAATTGGATGATTAACAAACTTCCTTCTGTTGTACTTCCCAACCATTTCTTCTTTATAGAATCATTCCCCGTGTCTCCTAGTGGTAAGGTTAATTATGAATTGTTGGTTGGCTCAACATTATTGACAAAGAATGTCAAGGATAAAGTTGGTAACATCGATTGCAGCAATCTTTTGCAACTTATAAAAAAGGTATGGTTTCATTATTTTATAATGACATTATTATTTGTCTCAACAGAAATCACAATTTCTTCATGGACCATGTTGTACTGAACTATATTGTAAATTCAATAGTCGTAGTTGGTCTTGAACCATGGTGTAAGCTGTAAAGTATTTGACATTTACACTGTTTTCATTGATTTATGAAGGAATATTTTATAAGTCAGCTTGTTCAGTTTTTTTCATGCATGTTCATTTTGTTAAATACACATCTATGATTGGTCTCAAATATTAAGGTAGAATAGAATGATTTTATTGGTAGAGTACATCAGATATATACATATAAGATTGGAAAACTAATTTAGGAAATATAATAACAACACTTAATATAATCAGATCCCTATGATTCAGGGATGTAATTAGATCCTTATGATTCAGGGATATTCTCGTTATACACTTTAATTATAATCTGCTAAATATGGAATAATAAAATATGATAGCTGACAATTGCTTATTTCCTTTAGGCTTGCTTGTTTGGAGAATTCTTCACCCCTTTTCTCTCTAATAAAATTTCCTGAGAAAATTGCCTTTTCATTTCTTTTCATTTTGTGATCTATATGATGATGGCAAATGATGAATGAGTTTATGAACCTCTAACATACATGAAAATTCTTGACCCCTAAACTGTTTATGCAATAAATTTGAGTCCACTAAGTCATGTTTCCTTCTGGAAATTCAGTCAATTATTATTGCTCAATATAAGTGTTTTCTTAAGATTAAGGATTCTAATTTGGTAATTGCTTTAACAGGCATTTCATGATGCTTTAATGATTGAAAAGGTTTGTGATGATGATGATTTCTTTACGATGGGTGGTAACTCTCTTTCTGCTGCACATGTTGCTTACAATTTGGGGATTGACTTGAGATTTCTCTACTACTATCCAAGTGCTCTTAAGCTTTGTAGGGCTCTTCTCCAGAAAAAAGGATCATGCTCTTTGCATGACAGTCTGGATAGTTGTTTGCAAATAAACACAGACAGACAAGATAACCATATTTCTAATAATTGTACTGAAAATTATAGTCCTCTTGAGTCAAGGATGACTTCCAAAGATAATGATGACAGTTCTTCTCTTTCTAAACGTTTAAAGAGGGGTTCAACAGATGTTACATCATGGGGTGATGAATCATTCCCATGGTATTCCCCACTATTATCATTCTCATTTAACCGATGCAACAAGGTGTTGCATAAAGGGAAGCAGGAAGTAGTTGATATGCACCAAAAAACTTGGTCAGCAGACATTCCAAGAGGCAACAGAGGTCACATGAAAGACTTTTGGAAAGTTTACATGGATTCTTGTGTTGATGCTTCACCAATGCTTGTATTTAAAGGCACAAACGTTTATTTGTTCGTTGGATCTCACTCTCATAAATTTCTCTGCATAAATGCTCGAAGGTAATTCTGTTGCTTCATGTTTCTCTTATTATTGAACTAAAATTGATCAAAGTTTTGTATTTGTTTTTTCATTTTATAGTCTAATCTCCAGGTTCTAATGAAAGTTTGCATACCAGCAATAACTCATTTTTTCATCTAATATTTTGACAAATTTTGCAATTGGCATCATGATAATTTCTTATACACTCAACTCAAATACTTTTTGTATATTGACGAATGATGTGGACCTGATTGGATTTGAGGTTATTGTGGGCTAGGAAACAATTGTTGAAAGATTTGAGGCAATTATTATTAGGAGGGTATGTGATAAATAGTAATTTATTCTGTATCAGAAATGTTGTATTAATTCTGTTTTAGAATCTTCATGAAAGTAGCTATTCACTGAAATAACTAATGACAGTTATGCATTAGGATTATGTCTCAAAGTAGGGTAGGTGGTTAGGCAAGGCAAGTATATTTTTTTTTTATGTTTGTTGACTAAGAACACTCTTTTTAGGAGACTTTTGTTTGGGACAGCAAGTGTATAGCTGACTTTGTGTGATATTTATTCAGTGTTATATTTTATTCGTTTATCGATTGGGGTTGTATCAGGTCACAAATAAAACAAATACAATATTGATGATATATATAGCTTTTGTTTCCAACATATCCTAGAACATTAGAAAATTTGACTACTACTCTCTAAGATTTAATTTGCACAATTTGGCAGTGTTAATTGGAAAGAGTACAGGAAATACCAGCACCTCTATACTATAGTGTGTCGCCATGTTTGGCATGTTTCAAATACAATACTGGTTGGACAAGCCTTTGATACATGTCCGATTCTCCTCAACCGTGCCATAATTAAAAATAATTTTTTCAGCTTAGACACATCTTGGGCACCCCTTTGACATAACTTGAACACAAGAGAGTGAATTGACACTTATACTTGGCTAAGCACTTTATGTGCACTTCTATCATAATCATATAGAAATAAGAAGAAATTAAATGAAAAAAAATTATATTACGAACTTTGTGAGGCTCACAACTTTTTTTGTGTGATGTTTGTTTTCATATGAATTAATTGGTTATTGTAACTATTAAGAGATATGTTTCTTAAAATTTTATTGTGAAGGTCATTATTATAGAAACCTATTGAACTTTGCAAATTTGTTTTTATAGTAAGTTATATAAATGTTAATTATCATATGAAATTTTTGTCATGTTAATTATATATTAGAGATCCCACATCGACTAGTGATTAAGGTAGTTAGAATCACATTCCGAAGAGTAAGACTGTACTCATCTAGAGTTTCCTCCTCCCTCTCCAATCTTGGGTTGCCTCAAGGTAGCGATGTTGGTGAGTGGTGTTGAATCGCTGTTATAGATTGCAACTAGGGTGGGAGTATCAATTCTTGTGACTGTGAGAGCAGCTGTCCTCAAGGCCTCAATGTTCTTCACAATGGCACATCTAGCAGCATTTCTTGGTTGTGACCTTGGGGCAACACCTCTTGCGGCCTTGCGACGGTGTTTATTGCTTGTGGTCTCATAGTGCTCTTCGTGATGTATCTCGCAGAAGCTCTCTCGGTGCATCTCTAGCAGCGCACCTTGTGGCACACTTCATGACCTCTCGTGTGGCGTCTCAGGGGCACCTACCTTTGTTTCTAGATTATTCGTTTGGGTTGGGTTGCATAAACCTAATTTTATAACCCAAAACTTCAAGTCTAATTTTTTTCCTTCAAATCCCAGCTACTTAATTGACTCCCATGGACATCTTGTAATTAACCCACACAACCCATTGCCTATTGTCTAAAACCACACTAGTTCTTGAATTATCCATACATTTTAGATTATCATGTTCTTCAATTGCTGTAACGCCGATTTTCTCGGTAGCATATAGATAGAGGGTTAACAATGTAAATGCCTTCAGGTATAGCAGTGGCATGGCATCCACTATTGATCTTCTTTTCTAGCTCTACTGAAGCTTGTACCTAATCAATGTTTTAGTGGTTCTGTCCAGTGGGAGATCAAACTAGAAGGGCGCATTGAATGCACAGCAGCAATTGTTTCTGATTTTTCCCAGGTTTATACTCCTTTGTTATTAATATTAAGTTACTTTAGTTATAAGATTCTATCCATCTGTTCTAACATGTGACATTCTCTAGGTTGTTGTTGGATGTTACATGGGAAAAATATATTTTCTTGATTTTTTGAATGGACACATCTGTTGGATTTTCCAAACTTCTGGTGAGGTATCGTGTTCTAATTCTCAATCTGTCTTTTATTGTTTGTGGTTTATGGTGTCTTCTTTCTTTCATGAAAGCTCTTTTTCTTTTTAATCACAATAGGAGAGGTTACTGTGTTAAGGAGGCTTCAGTGTTAGAAACATCTAACACCTCAAGCATTAGTGTCTGTGTTTCATTGGTTGTTTAGCTTTAGTAAAGTCATTTATACCACTCACCTAACAGCGTAAGCATTACTAAAGCCTCCTTGTGATCACATTTTTTATAAATAAAACTGAATTTCTCAACATGGTAAAAATAGGTCATCAATTTTCATGTCTCCATAGGGATCTTGTGAGAAGGGGTGTCCTAGAGATAGAGATACAAGCCATTTATGTAAAATGCTAGTTTGTTTATCATGATGATGACAACAACAATAATAATAAAGATTTTGTTTAGCATTGTATGAAGTGCTAAATTTTGGGTATCCAGTTAAAATCTTTCACTTTGATCAGGAAAAGTCTTGAGTGAAATAACCAGATAATATTTGATTCTTCAAAATTTTCATTCTGGAAGTATTTGTGTGGAAAAAATCTGACTCTGCATTTCTTCATTTCTTTAGATAAGTTGGTGCATTATATTGTTAGTGAGCAGAATATTAACTCATTGTGTTCATGGATTCATATGGATGTTCTGCTCGTGTCTGTTTCAAGGGAGTTCTATTTCTGATATGCAGAGGCACAACAGCATTGTGGCATTCTTTATTTTATGAATTTCTTTTTATTTTGGACGATGTGATGTGCTATCTGACTTCATTGTTCAGACGAGGAATAAGTCTATTGTTATTCCTTAATTGTTATTTGATTTTATAGTCCCCTGCCTCCCTCTTTTCTCTCTTTTTTTGTGGTCAGTCTCTAATTATGTTTTTGAACTCTTGAAGGTAAAATCACAGCCGGTTGTAGACAAATGCAGACAATTGATCTGGTATTTTGTTTTCGTTTTTGCTTCTCTTTATATACTAGTATTATACATACTCTTTAGTGTGCATCCAAGTATTTAAGAGTTTGTGTTCTGTTGATAAGATTAGGAATAGAGACAACATTTAGAGGACAGTTCAATGATTAAAAAGGTAATATGCAGAAAATAAGAAGCTGAAAATGAAAATACTGTTAGAAGTTGCCTTAATTGCTGTCACCCCAAGCCGGCCATCGTGGTCTTTTTGAGGGTTGCCTTAATTGCAACTTCAGAGTGGTGGTTTAGTCCCTCATTGACTAATGATATAGCTGACATAGAATGTATAAATGAGGTGCAAGTTTTACTTTACAAGTCAGTTTGGTAAGAATAAATTAGACCCAATTCCAAATTCTAAGAAAAACAAATGAAAGAGACAAAAAAATTCTTGTCCCTGGACAACAGCCACTCACAAGTCATAGCTACCCAAATAATTGATTGCCTACTGTTAGGAACCAAGAATTATAAAGGGAAGAAAATAAAGGTTTTTATCAAATAGAATGAAAAGAACAAGAAATAGGAGAGCACCCTCTCCTTCAAGGGCTTCCCCTTCACAAAGAGCTAAAGCTCAATCTACAAAAAATTACACAGCCCTTCCCCCTCTCCTTTCTTATTTATATCTAACTAGCACCTCAAGTAACTAACTCATGACTATTCTAGTTCTAACTAATTCCTCTTCTTTGTGCCTCTTAGCAATACACTCCTCCAAAAAACAACCTTGTCCTCAAGGTTGGAGCAGTGGAACCTTGATCCCATGGCTCATCTTCATCACCATGATCTTTATCTACCCTTCCTGAAAGTATTGTGATACTGTCTATCATAGGAAGGGAACCCATTGGCTACTGCAAGCAAATTCAGGTCTGGAGGCTCAGGTGGTGGTGGGGATGAGAGAAGTTTTTTTTATAAAAGATTCTGAACCTAATAAGTTGAAATTCCAAAATTCTGATGTCATTGATGTTCTAGCCACCTTTATTACTAAATCTAGACCCAACAATGATTTCTTATACATATTATGTAAATTTGAATTTGGGAAAAAATGATGCTTGGTTGCATCCACACCTTCAAATTTCTTACTGGTTAGCTCTATAATTGGGCTATCAAGAAAAAGATCATTACAACACAGTCTTCACTCTCTTTATTGATGCATCCCCTTCTTGGATCATCATTTTTGTTTCTCTTGCAAGTCTCACTTCATTTTTGGTTTTTTCTTCGCTCCAGTGGGTGTGATTCTTCGTTGCTGAACCTTCTTCCACATCTTGAGCCTTCTTCCCTTCATCATTAACAAATTTCTCTCCTCCCTCCGATATCCTGTCACTCCTCTTGTTGTCCCACAACAATTCTTTAATTTCTTTCAAGTCCAGAAGGCTTTCCTTCAAGACCGTTATGTTCGCTTTCATTTCTACAATAACACTTCCTTGTTCGCTGATCCAGTTCTCCATAGTGCTCATCCTATGTTCCATACTTTCTCTCCAAAACCTTTTGAATTTGGCAGGTCAGACCAATTTTGTCAGGAACCAAGAATTATAAAGAGAAGAAAAGAAAGGTTTTTATAGAATAGAATGAAAAGAACAAGAAATAGGAGATCACTCTCTCCTTCAAGGGCTTCCCCTTCACAAAGAGCTAAAGCTTAATCTACACAAATTTACACACTTCCCCTCCCCTCTTCTTCTTTCTTATTTATATCTAACTAGCACCTCAAGTCCTCGTCTCTGTGTATCCTAACACCTACCCTATCATTTTCCCTATCTTCTCTTATATACAACACAACTCAGTACTTCCCACAATTATTGCCATGTATGGAAGTTTGTTCTATAGTATACAATCACTCTTTAGTTAGAACCCTTGTAGGTGGGATGAATATGCAATATACTTCCAGTTGAAAGAAATAGATAGATTGTATTTCTGATATATCTATACAAATGTGATTACAATCTCAATTTATAGATTGTTTACAACCTATTTAAAGAAATAAATAATAGGTAATAAAAGCTATGCAAATCAAATCAAATCACTAAAAGGTATCAAATCCGTCCTAATAAATAGAGAATGAAATATGCACTTAATTATGGAATAATTATCTCCTAATTATGCAACACTCCCCCTCAAGTTGGTGAATGTATATCTATCATTCCCAACTTGCAAGTAAGATCTTTGAACTGTTTTGTGGGAAGTCCCTTAGTAAACATATATGTCAATTGGAGTCTTGAAGGGATGTACTCGATGACTATAAGACCAATATCCAACTTCTGCTTAATGAAATGTCGGTCTATCTCTATGTTCTATGTTCAGTCATGCTGAACTGGATTGTGTGCAATATTGATGGCGGACTTATTATCACACACCAAGCCCATAGGAGCTTCATATTTTATTTTGAGATCATCAAGTATGATCTTCATCCATAATAATTCACAAACCCCTTGAGCCATGACTCTAACTTTTGCTTCTGCACTTGATCTTGCAACTACATTTTGTTTCTTGCTCCTCCATGTCACCAGATCTCAACCCAGGAACATGCAATAGCTTGTGGTGGATCTCCTATCAACAATTGATCCTGCATAGTCAACATCAGTATATATTTTCATGGATAAGTTTTCCCTTTTTTGAATAGCAATCCTTTCTTTGGACGGGCTTTTAAATACTGAAATAATTGTATTTACTGCTTGCAAGTGTCTTTCTCTTGGATCATGCATGAATTGGCTAACCACACTAACTGCATAGCTATGTTTGGCCTAGTGTGTGATAGATAAATGAGTTTTCCCACAAGTCTTTGATATTGTGTCTTCTCCACCTTTGGATTTTCCTCATCATTCCCAATCGTATGATTTTGCTCTATTCTCACTTCAGTGGTCTTGCAACCCAACTTACCAGTCTTTTTGAGGGGACCAAGGATGTATTTTCTTTGAGAAATAAAGATGTCTTGTCTAGAGTAAGCAACCTCTATCCCAAGGAAGTTCTTCAGCTTCCCAAGATCCTTCATCTCAAATTGAGTAGACAGTCTCTCCTTCAAAGTTTGTTTTTAAATCTAATCATCCGCTGTAATAATCATATCATCTACGTAGACCAAAAGTAGAGTGAGTTTACCATTCTAAGAATGTTTTATAAACAGAGTATGGTCACCTTGGCTTTGTGGGTACCCCAAAGATACCATAGCTTGAGTAAACCTTCTAAACCAAGCATGAGGTCATTGTTTAAGACCATATAGTGTCTTTTTAAGTCTACACACCTTATTCCCTTCATTAATAGCACCATAACCAGGTGGAATCTCCTTGTATAATTCTTCCTCCAAGCTTCCATGCAAGAAGGCATTTTTAACATCAAACTAATGCATCACCCAACCAAAGTGTGCTACCAGGGAGAGAATAATCCTGACTGTATTCATTTTTGCCACTGGAGCAAAAGTCTCCTCATAATCGATCCCATAGGTTTGAGTATACCCTTTTGCAACCAACCTTGCTTTATGCTGATCCAGTGTGCCATCAGACTTATACTTAACTATGTATATCCATCTACAACCAACTGCCTTCTTATCTTTTGGTCTCTCTACAATCTCCCAAGTCTCATTCCTTTCTAATGCGCTCATTTCTTCATTCATGGCTTGAATCTAGTTCTCATCTTTTAAGGTTTCTTGTACTGATGTAGGGATTATGATAGATCAATAGCTGAAAGAAAACTCTGGTGCTGCATAGAAAGTTTTTTTGTAGACACAAACTGGGATATAGGATATTTGGCATAAGATCTTATTTCTTTTCTCAAGGAAATAGGTAAATCATTTAGGTTAGGTTCAAAAGCAGTATTTAAGGTGTCTTCAAAAGTCTCACGAGTATGAGTTCTTACCTCCGATTCAGACAATTGAAGTTGTTCGACCAGGACGACTTCTTGTTGTTTTCGCTAATATATGATGTTGGTGCAGGGTCTTTGTCATCCTCCCTAAGAATGAAATCCTGCAACAAAGGAAAAGGTGACAACTCAAGAACCTCAGCTTCTTGAATACTCTCCCCCTTAAGCTGAAAACTAAGAAAGAAAGACTCTATTTCATGAAAGGTGACATCCTTGGAAACATAGACTTTATGACTTTGAGGGTGATAACATTTGTACCCTTTTTTGTTGGGGGCATAACCGATGAAGACACATTTTATGGCGTGAGGATCTAACTTACCCCAATAAGGACTATGAACATGGACAAAAGCAGGACAACCAAAGACATGATTCTGAAGACTAGTCAAAATGGGAATAGAAGGATTGAATGTGGTCATAAGCTGAATTGGAATAACACCTTCTAGAACTCGAGAAGGTAATCTATTAATCAAACAAGTAACAGTCAAGACTGCTTCCCCCAGTGAGATCTAGGAACAAATGTTTGGAAAAGTAAAGCTTCAGTAATCTCAAAGTGATGACGATTTTTCCTTTCAGCAACACCATTTTGTTGAGGAGTGTCCAAACAAGTTAATTCATGAACAACTCCATTTTCCTGAAGGAAATTGGAAAGTTTTTGGTTCACATATTCTCTTCCATTATCAGAACGTAATCTCTTAATTGGATTTTCAAATTGTGTTTGAACCATTCTGTAAAAGTTTACAAACAAGTGAAACACTTTAGAATTATATTTCATGAGGAATATCCAGGTAACCCAAGTACAATCATCAATAAATGAAACAAACCATTTTGCACCCGAGATAATAGGAATAAGTGAAGGTCCACATACATTTGAATGAATAAGATCAAAAGGTTTAGAACTTTTATTACCATTTGGAAGAAAATTTGTCCGATAGTGTTAAGGAAACTGACAAACATCACTATGAAAAGACTCAGCATACGCTTTTGTAAATAAAACAGGAAATAAGGACTTTAGGGTACTAAATGGAGGATGACCAAGACGTCTGTGTTGAAGCCACATCTGAGAGGATGATCAAGATTCACGGCCTTGCTGAAGATTAGAAGTGTGTGCCTGTAGTCTAGAACACTTTTTATTTTC
>Ga0123341_1003373_pt1 | contig 13664 bp, 10 predicted proteins | sample Turbeapinknodule_FD_89959 | JGI IMG/M metagenome (GOLD analysis project Ga0123341, IMG submission 89959) | Root nodule microbial communities of legume samples collected from Mexico - Turtle bean Mexico pink nodule | ecosystem: Host-associated > Plants > Roots > Nodule | place: Mexico: Nepantla... | reverse complement strand
TTTCTACACTTTGATTCAAAATATTCATTTCTCAAATTATTCAATATACAAACTATTGTTTTCCTCTAATTTTTTCCTCCCTCCTTTATTTTTAAATCAAAAGAAAAAATTGCTTCCAAATATCTTTACAGCCTTCAAGTTCTATAATAACAGCTTAATATTTTCCAGAAAAGATTGAATACGATGAAATTAAGGTTCAACATTTAAGTTTATGTGCAGGGCACAAATCCATTAGGAAATTGGAGATATTTTCCTAATCAATCAACATTTCCCCATTTGTAGTCTGAATTGTGTCCTTGTTAGTCTGTAGGTTTAGGGCTTCACCGTGTTTTTTCATTTCTTGTGACCTCACAAACTCCTCAATTCTTGCTTTTAGCTCATCATTGGGAATCAACATATCCGCAGTAAGATGAGAACGGTTGAATGGATCAGTCTGCACAAACAATCAAATGGAAAAGCATAAACCAAAGAAGGAACCACTTTCTCTATCTCAACATAAAAAATGGGGAACAAAGGATCCATGCTATATACACTTACACTATCACTAAGAAGATGCCTCTGAATCACAGGACGATCAACCGTGGTCTTTGAAGAAGGCAAAATAACTGGATCCTTCATCAAAGTGTACTGCAATGCAAAACATGTATGATGTGCCAGAATTAGCTTATCTCTTCATTCAAAAATACGAACAAATTTTTAGAGCTTTTGGAAGAAATGAAAGCAATTTTTCCCTCAAAGAACGAAAAGTGATGCTATCAAATTTTACACTTTGGCAAATCAGTTATTCGAAGAGTGATGGTCCCAGAAGGAAAAAAACATGTTATGAGACAGAAAGAAGTAGAAAACCCACTTGAATTGGATCAAGGAATTCCTCAGGTATTTCCCCTAGAGTAGCTTCAGCATCCATTGCCTCCGAAGCAGCAACTTTAGCTTTAGCACCAAGTTGAATAAATTCCTGTATAATTCTGCCATCCTCGCCAATTCTGCGAAGGACATCGGCTGCAGCACTAAACAACTGCATCGAATTACCAATCAGTTTAAATTAGCTTATGACAATACACAGACAAAATAAAATTTCTTGAGAACAATATGCAATATATCAAAAGTCCCACAAACTTGCCTGATCATTGTATGATCGACCATCCCTTGAGATCACAGATGGGAAGATGGAATTCGTGTCACCCCTAGCCAGATGAACATATATGTGCACAATCTGCAAGTAAATACACTGAAGTTAGTAGTTTGCTTTGAAAAATCAAGTCTAGTAATAATATATGTGTCACTGTCAATGGCCATTTTTTATGTCGAATCCATCAAATGACCATATTTGACATCAAATAACAGTTTAAAAAGAGCAATTTGATTTCAAAATTGACAATGAAGAATTATTTTTATGCCTTTCTTGTTGAAGAACCAAAGATAACACTTGCATCCTTAGAGAACCAAAATGATTGTTGAGTGGTAATGAAGAATGGGACTATGGGAGGCCAAGCTTAATCAGCTATGCATCTTAATAGAACTCCTAATCACTGTCATACTGATATTACCGTATCAAGAACCAAATTTCTACAAAAACTTAAGCTGTGGGGTAGGGAAAGAGATTCATTTTATATCTCCAAGTCATTAAGTGGGCTTTTCACATTACTAGCACAAAAGTCAAAACTGTATCATTAGTGGTCCAAAATTGAAGTTCTTCAAAATTCCTCAGAATAATGAAGATGAAATATAACATTTTTTAGAATCAATCCTACTGCAAGCATGTTAGACTAAGTCTACAGATTACAAAGGATAGCATAGCATCCCTCCTGTCATAATTACTCACCACTAAAAAACATTTAAATGATTTTGAAATATAGTTTATGCCAACCTGTTTTAGTAAATGCTTTGGACGAAATTCATATTTCTCAGGATCCTTCAGACTAAGTGATTTTCTTTGGGGACCCACCAATTGCAGCAGGAAGTAATTGAGCATGCTAGCCACTCTTTCAACCTTGAAAAGGTGGGAAAATAAGATTAAACTTGCAAGTAGAAGATCTAATTTTTAAAGGAAAACCATAGTTAGGCCACAAACTATCTTATGAGATGATGGAATTCATAACTAGTCATAGTTGGAAAGAGAGAGAAAAATACCATCTCAGGAAGTAGGAACGGAGCAGTAATCTGTTCTGAAGTAAATGCAAGCATACTGACATCTTCGTTTGCCAACTTCATATCTATTCGAATAATCTAAAAAGTATCTAGTATTAAATGCTTTATTAAATGGTTTTATAAACAAGGGAATACAAAATTATATATTGAAAGAAAAAAGTCAACAGACATTTTCTTGAGAATGGAATAACCGGGTCCTCTCCTGCCTCTCTTGAGCTGGTCGTTGCTCCCACTCAACCGTATTTGACATCTCAGCCTCCAATTCTTTTAGCTCAAGAATTTTTTTCAGACTTTCATCTAGAAGATAAATACTATCATTGACCAGAAAGTTCAAGAAATTCAGATAGACACCCTTTTCCTCCTCCTTAGCAATCTGGAAGAAAATTAAATACAGAAAAAAAACTGGATAAGTTGAGCACGGTATGAGATATAAAAAAATCAAATATCTTTCATTCATTACCTGTCTCCAAGCATTACGATGACTAGGGACTTGCCACAGGTATTCGAGGAGTTCCGCAATATTATGGCGGATGTTAAACTTGTCGTAGAACTGTCATGGACCAGTGACAATTTACAACAATCAGCACGGTCTTGTATTACACAACCCAGAAAGGATGATGATTTCAAATACTGAACCTCGTGATATTTAATATGTATATCAAATATCAAACTATCAAATAATATATAGGAAATATTAACTGGGGGGGCATAATATTAATCATATAAAAAATTGGTGAAGCAGTTTGAAATACAATTCTTTAGTTTCTCTGACTGGCTAATCATTCACATGCATAGGATTTCAATGAAACAATTATTTATCCATCTTAAGTCATCATTAAGTAAACAGAAACACTAACATGGTCCCCATTTTGACAATCAAGCTTGAGTTTCATTTCAACATAATCAAGAGAGGTGAGATTTCCAACAACTCAACTATATTTTCTTCAACTTAATCTAGAAATTGACAGCATTAGGGGGAAAATAGGTTGGCCATGCCACCAATACTCTTAAAATGCAGACTAACCTGTGTGTGAGAACCAGTGAACTCAATGTCAACATAAAGTTTAAGAAGATTCCTCACAAGATACTCGAGAGAGAGTTGGTGGCCTTCAAATAAAGTGGCTGCCGCAGTTGAGCCACTGCAGAAAGGGAATAGGACAGGGAGAACACATGTACTCAATAATATAGCTTAAAGACTAAACAAATTTTCACAATATAATAATGATGATGATGAGACGCAAATTGTCCAGTTTTACGCAAAAGAAAGACACCAGTTACCTCCTACGAGGCATCCAGCAGTTCAGGACTTCAACCATCTTTGCTCTCAGGTATGGGTTTTTGATAAATTCAGGGCTGGCCATGAACATAATTATGAAATTCATAAATTCATCCTGCAGAACAATATAAATTCTCATTATCTTGCATAAGAAGAAATTAGGAGAAAGAAGTAGTCCAAGAAAAAAAACACTTTTGAGGTGAAGTCTACCAGCACAACTCCATCTAAGGCCTTCGGAATCCGAGAAGCAAATATTAGAAGTTCCATGGCATCTTCTACAAAATGTTCAGGCATGGTAGCAAATTCCATAGGGCAAGTTGGTGGTAGAGGCATCTTGAAACCACCCACCAAGCCAACCAACCAAACAATCATCAAGCGATAGAGGGAAAGTGCCTTTTGAATAAGTGTGTTATCCTAAGAAAATATGTGAAGCCAATAATTCAAAATCAGAATATTTAAATTTTGAAACTTGCAAGTCAGAAAAGAACACTTAAAAGTAACAAGAACTTGTCTACATCATATGATTGACAAATCAAGTATCAAATACCAGTGAACATTTAATTTAGAATAACATAATCTGTACAATGTAACCATGTTAAGCGTATCAAATGTCGGGCACTAAATGGGTACAAATAAACCTTTTTTTTATACCAAAACTGATAGGAAAACAACAATAGCTAAATAAATTTTAGAATTGTATTGTGTTTATAAGATTCATGATCATTTGTAAAACATGAATTTTATCTTCTGATTTACAATTTGTTTATTATGTTAATTTTATACATTGAATTTACACCTATGTTGTGCCCTCTTGACAGCAACTGATTGTTGAGCTTTGGGATGTCAACCTAATTGGGATCCCACAGTTCCCAGTGATGCTTTCAAATGGATAGCCTTTATATATAAAAAAAAATTACACCTATGTTGTGTCTTATAATTTTCTATATCCCTGTGTATGTATCATATTGCATCCATGTCCTCTGTCAAGTCAGCTTTTTAGCTAGGGAATAAAAAGGGCTTAAGTTCTATCACTCTCCAAATTTCACAAAAGAAAATTAAGAAACGCTTCTGTAAGAAAAAAGTAGACAGAGAAGCACAAGGTTTATAAATAATACCATACAAATTTATAAATTGCATAGGTCTATGTACATCCTGTAGCACAAGGTTTAGTAGAAGAATACAGCTGTAGAATACTACAAACTCTCCCTTAAAGAGCATAAAAAACATATGTGCAGCATGTTATAGATGTAGCTAATTTGAAAACCCTTGACAGACTTCAGTAAATACATGTGCTAGAAGGCCATTCAAGCCGATGCCTAATAACATTACAAAGCAAAATCTTCTCTCTATATGAAGTGACAACAATCTACCTGCGCTTGGAAACAGACTAATCTGGAGATAACATGTGAGGTCATTTGATTGTCAACTGTTTTACCAGACAGGTAGAAAAGAGAAGGCATAGCTGAACAACTACAGGAAAAAGGACAAGGCAGAAAAGGAGAAAACTGGTGTTTCTCATTTAGAAACAGATTCTCACAAGCACATGGAGAGAGAAGGATCTTAAATAAACCTTTTAAAACCGAAGTTTAAGTGAACTGTACTGTACAATTTAGTCTTGTTTATACTATAGCACAGACCTATGAACGTGGAGACAATACAAAGATGTAGTAAAATTGCAAAAGATTACTTTTGTAGCAGATTAAGACCTGTATATACTATATATAACAATAGATGTACAACTACTATTGCTACAGAAACAATAAAGCTAAGCAAGATAATTGATTTTCTCAACCCCACACCCTTCCCCCAAAAAACACAATACAAGCACAGAAGCAACTTATTTTGTTGTCATATAGGGACATGATCTAACATGGATAACAAGAAAGAAACTTCAAAGCAGGAAGAAAAAGGACCGACCCTCAAAATCTGAGCTTCATAACAGAGTTTTTCCTGTGAATACAACTCCATTTCTTTCTCAAGTCGATTTATATCCAATTCTGCCTGAGGGGTGGGTGACCGCTCCTGCATGGCTTTAAGTGTGGAGAGAGCATCTTCACACCTAGAAATATCCTGTATATAATATGACTACAGCGTTCATACTTACATAACTTCAGAACAAATCATTCAAACCAGATGAACAGTAAGGTAGCAATAATAGTTAGCCCCCATAAAATAATACCAACACCTTCCAATTTTACCAAACATATGTGATTACCTGAACTAAATGTTTGAAGTCAGAAAATGCTTTTAAAAGGCCTAAGTTGAGCACTCTTGCGGTCATAAAGAAGCATTCGCAAATAAATGAATATTTCGTCTTTTCAGCTCGTGCAGAATTTTCATTTGAGAGCTCACCAGCATTATTACTACCGGAACTACTGGCCTCTTGGGATTGCTGTAACCGCTTCTGATCATCATTATATTGACTGGTTGCCCCAGTCTTAGCTGGGCTTTTACTATTAAGCCATTCAGCAACTTCTTCTGATGATGCATGAAGAGCAGTCAACCCACTAAAACAGAATCATGGCCAAAAGTTACCAATAGATGGATACATTAAACTTCCACGAGAATTTTAATATCCACAACACAAGCCCTCACCTTAGCTTCAAGCGATTTGAGTAGTGTACATATTTTGCATCAATTTTATCCCTTTTTGTTAAATTTGCATCTAAAAATGGCTCACAAAGACGAAGCATGACAGCACTGAGATTTACAAAGGTGCCTGAACTTGCACAAGTAATAGGGTCAACCTGTTTTTAATAAAAATAAAATAAAGGTCACATATTCTCAGAAGACTTACAACAAAAGAACAGGCACAAGTTAAAAAATGTAAACTTTAGCATGAATGTGATAACAAGGAATGCAGACAAAAAAATGAAACAAAATAAGAACTAACCAATTGAACACAATTTATCTTGTTTGTTATGTCACTGCACTTCTACCACAAAAATGCAGATAAGAAAGAAATTTACCTGTATATGAGCCCTGGATGCGTTTATATTGATCACCTCTGCAAGATACTCAAGTACCCTTTCACGAGTATCTGTACTTTTAAGAAGGATGAGCAGTACTTCAGCTAGGCCATCATATAAGTTATTCATGACAGTTTTGATAGTGGAAAATGAAGATAACAAATCAGCGGGTCGCCTAGTTGATGCATCAGAAAAACACTGCTGCCTGGATTTCAAAGGAAAGAAAAAAATTGTTAAAAGGGGAGCCTGATTAAATAACAAAGAATTAAGTATCCCATACAAATAAGTCTCAGAACTAAGGTTCATGCGGTAAACATACACACTTTAACAGGGAAACAGTAAGCAAGAAGTGGAACAAGAATATAGGGTTGCAAATAAATAACAACAGAGCCTTTTTTTCCCATTAAGTGAAGTTGGCCACGTGAATCAAAGGGTGCCATGATGTTTAGTTATAAATCATGTCAAAAGATTAATTCTTGATCTACATTGCAATTCTTTTACCTATATTCTCCCTCTTGTCTATGACAACAGTACTACCCACCACTTTATCTACTATTCTTACTTGGACTTCTGCATTTCTGCTCTAACCAAACCCAAACCATGTATGGCAAGACAATACTATCCTTTCTATCTATAATAAGTCCTATCTCAACTTTTTGCCAAAGGCATTCATTTCTATTCACATATTGTCTATTAAGCTGACTCACAATGCAACAATCTCATTTCTACTCAACTAAGATTATTCTTTTGTTGGTTTTTTAATGCCCAAAATTCAGTTCCGTACAGCATCACAACACTTATGGCAATGTGGTAAAGTTTTCTAAAAACTTGAGTGGTACTTTTTTATTACAAAAAAACGCCTGATGCACCCTCCCCCCTTTTATAGACCCACAAAAAATCTCCTATGATTTAGATTTCCATTTAAGTCTCCACCATCCTTCATAATGAAACCTAGATACTTAAATCATTTAACTTGTGCTCACGTATACGCTGTGGCCCATGGTTGTTGTGTCTCTAACCAAACTTACATTATTTATTATTGTATTCTATTTTACTTCTACTTATGCAAAATCCATGATCTTCCAAAGCTTAAGTTCACATCTTTAACTTCCGATTTATTTTCTTCATTGATTCTCCAACCAACATATATTGTCTACAGTAAAAAGCATACATCTAGGCATTGGCTCTTGGATTTTCTAATAAAGGAAGTTCAAGAATATGATAGAGAGATTAAATTTACAATTGATGTAGCCTATGGTTAAAGGAAAATCCACCACCGTCCTATCAGTCTAGTAACGATCCCCTCAACTTCATAAATGACCTTGATTGCTCTTACATAAGCAATACAAACTCCTTTCTCGCCTAGGGCCTTCCACAAAATCTCTTTTGACATTCAATCAGATGCCTTTTCCAAATCAAAGAAGACCACCTGTACATCTTATTTTTTTCCTTTGATGTCTCTCCATTAAACATTACACCAAGTATATTATTCCATGTTTGAACTCCAAGGCACAGATCCAAATTGAATTTCAATGCTAAGTCTCATGCACAATATTTTTATATCTCCCTTATTCATAAAAATAGGGATTAGAGTGCTAATCCTTCACTCTTCCGCCATTTTCTTGGATCAAGAATGCACAAAGTTGGAAAAACAGAAAAACAAATTAGGACGTATGAATGGATATCTATAATGCACTAGGAAGAAGGAAGGAACGAGGGGACCACCTCCTAGTAACTAATGAAGTTTGACAAAATGCAAGCAAGACTATCTCACACCAAACACAAAGAGAGCTTGATGTAGTTCAGAATGACAAATGTGGGGAGATTAGTTAAAGTGCAGTACTGTAGTTCTTTATTCAAGGAAGCAACTATATACAGGATAATAAATGAAGGTAATCCATAATGGCAATTAAATATAAATATCAATCAATATATGCAAGTGAATTTTTTCAGTGCTATTTTTCATGTTTTCTTATTGTCGGAGTAGGGAAATTACTACTTATCAGGTAAACACACGCTAAAAAATAAAGACGTTAAAGCAGAAGCCGTATCACATCTCAACATATCTAAAAATTAAGAAGCTTTGCGAAGTAATACTTCTCAAGGTCCAAAGCAAGGAATATCTTTGTGGCTTTCCTTCATTACGATAGACCAATTATTCACTGAAAAGGACCAACATAACCATTGTTTCTATTCCATTAACCCAAAACATAGAATAGAAAAGCACATACAATTTACACTCTAACCAAATTTGTTTAACTAATCAGGTATACTCTAACCAAGTTTTCAAAAATGATACCAAACAATCACGTGAATGTTACTCTCTTCAGCTCCTCTCACCAATGCAGAAAAATGAGAAAATCAAGAAGACTAATAAAACCCATCAACACATGAATTTCAAAAAAGCTAAAGTCACACTCTTAAGCTCACCCAACATCAGGCTGGCCCTTGAAAAACGCCTGATCAGGAAGGGCACTAATATGGAAAAAGGGACCCAAAATGCTGGTCATTTCAATAGCACGGCCATTCACATAAACCCCTTTGGGAATCCACCACTCGTGATTCACAAGCGACTTGGCACCAAAGGGAAACCTAACCAAGTACAACAAAGCCCTCAGAGAATCTTGAAAATTCCCCAGAGCAGACACATTCATCACGCTCCCTCTCAATTCCTCATACAACCCCTTCAGAATCAGGTCCAAGCTGTCAAAGTCCGGGTCCCTGAAAAACTCCTCCAGAAACCCCGGCGGACTCTTGGCCCCTCCACCGCCGCCCCCGAACACGTTTCCGCCGCCCACCTCCGCAAAAATCAGCGGCAGCAGAGGTGAATTGGCGTCGGACCCCCCCGCACTCCGGCTCGGAAAGAGCTCGGGATTGGCTAAATGAATCCGGCAGTAGTTGACACATAACTTCTTGGCCTGCCTCACCACCGCCTCCATCTCTGAGCGCAAGCTCTTGTCCTTCATGTTCGCAATTTTCTTCCCCTCCTCGTGCGCCCGGTGGTAGCATCCGATGAGGTACTGGAACGGTGACTCCCCGGCCTCTCCGGCGGAGGTAGAAAAGTCTCCGGAGAGACGGTCGATCAAAACCCTCTCCATTGAATCCCGCGACAGGCGAAGCTCCTTCCCTTCGCTGAGAATCTCCGCACCGGTTAGTTCCAAATACACGATTCTTGAATCCGTTGCGCTTGCGTTCGTGTTTTCGATTATGGAGACGAGGAAGATTTTGCGGATGATAATGTCCTCCACTTCCTGCGGAGTGCGTTGGGGTTTTGTCGCAGCCATGGACGGAAGCTACCGGAGCAATCCAAATGAAACTGAAATTGAAAATGGAATTGAAATTGAAATTGGAATTGGGATTCTAATTTTCTTCTGTGTGTTTCTCTGAAAGAGAAAAGGATCTTAATGTTGAGTGAGAGTGAAAGAGAAGGGTTGAGAATAGAACATGCTTTGGCTTAGATTTGGAGAGAGAGAGAGAAGAACGAACAAGGTTTCATGCTATATATGCAAGGAACTTTAAAACGATGTAGTTTCATGATTATTTATTTTTCAATACTTTTTGGAAAGGGTTTTCATTGAATTGGGATAAATTTAAAATTGGGATAAACATTTCTTCTTCACTAAAAAGTGGTGTTTAGATACATAATATTTAATATATTTTTTTTAGTGTAGAAGTACCATTAAAGTTTATTTATAGAAAAACTATTTTTCAAAGATTTTTCATTTTAACTTGTTGGGAAGGTTATTGTATAAGTAATAAGCTTAATGTCATAATTTAAAAGAATTATAAATCGACTTGTGAGTAGAAAACAATTTACTAAGAGTGTATGTCTTTCAGGCTTGACATTAGAGAGTTATTATCTTGGTAGTTACATCAATATTAAATATTATGTTAGATACATAATACTTAATGATGTATTTTTACTATAAAAACATCATTAATGTTTGTTTTTTTTCTAAGGTTTTTATTTTAATAGGTTGGGAAGCTTATGTATAAGTAATAACTTAAAATCATATAAAAGATTATAATATGTGTTTTTACTAAAAAAGAGTGTTAGTCTTTTAAAGGGGATAAAGGTGGTTTGTCTTGCAAACTGAGCTACAACTCCAAAAGGGAAATGTTAAGTTTGTCAAAGAACATATGGAATTATAAGTATGTAAGTGAATATAAGAATTGAGTGAGTGTTATTTGTAAAATTGACTGATATTTATATGTCTTTTAGGTATGGGTTGTGGTGTTGAAAAGATATGTAGAATAAATAAAAGACACATTTGATTATGAAATATGTCACTCAATCAATTATTACTATATAAATATCTTATTTATATGGTTGTATTTGATTTGATTGAATTATATTAGATTTAATTGGATTTTTATATTATTATGTGTATCTTCGTATATCTCGAATACGAATAGGTACATAAGCCCCAAATTTGGAATACGTAAAGAGGTACAGGTGGACTGATTTGATGAGAATGAGTTTGTAGTTTTAACCCATTAAGGTTTTTTAGAGATAATTGTTGAGGTCAACGTTCGCACGACTCTCGTAAGACCGAGTTTGCTTTGACTTTTTTAGTCGGTATGATTTGGCTCATAAATACCTGGAAATTACTTTGAGTTAGGGAAAGATAAAGAATCTAGAGGTCGAGCTCGGGCTTTTAAAAGCGAATCTTGAAGTTGTCAATGAACATAAAGAGAAATTAAAAGCGACCGATGAGAAAAGCAACCATCTTCAAGAGGAGCTCGAGCAAATCTGTTAAAAGGAGACAAATCTTAGAGCGAAAAAATGCCAAGTTGATCAAAGGAGGGTTGGAAGGATATGTTGAAGGCTTGAAGAAAGCTATGCATCAAGCCTTTTATTTTTTTTCCTTCCATTGATGTAAATGATTTTAGATTAGAAAAAGACATTGTTAGACGAAAAAATTGTCAATGACTAAATTATGTAATTTTATGTTTTATGTATTGACTGTGATAAGTTTAAAAAATATGGTTTTTTATGACCCTAATTTACACAATTTTGTATGTCTTTCTTGACACGATGATCGTTTGATCTTAGATACACATTGTTGATTTGATGATCATTTGATCTTGGATAATGTTCTTTCTTTGACCGTTTAGTCTTGTAATAATAATTGCTTCGATGATCATTTGATATCGGATGTTGATGATCATTAGATCTCAAAAAGTGTTATTCTTGGTCCATTTGGTGTTGTAATAATAATTTTGATGATTGTTTGATCTCAGATAAACATTGTTAATCTGATGATCATTTGATCTCTGAGTTTGTTATTTGACTATTTGGTCTTAAAATAATTATTTTGATAATCGTTTTGATGAAAAGAAGTTTTAATTAAAAAATGTGTCTCACTAAAACTTTGTTCAGAAAAATTCTCCTTAGGCATAAAAATCGATATAAGAAAAAATAGTAGATCATTCTTATCAATATTCAGCTGTAATACTCTTTCAAATAAGTCACGTTTCAAGTTCTTTGTAAGAGTTTGTCATTCCATTCTTTAAGCTTGTAAGCTTCATTCTATAGTAGGTCAACTACTTGGTAGGGGCCCTTCCAATTGGGCACTAATTAGTAATTTTCCTTCATGCGTGTCTTTAGGAGCTTCTTTAAGCTTTCACCATACCAAGTCGCCTTTGTGAAAGAGTCGCTCTCTGATGCGTGTGTTATAATTTTAGGATGTCCTATTCTTTGAAACTTATTCTTTTATTTGTGTCTCTTATCTTACTTCAACGATGAGATCTAGATCAATTATGAGATTTTCATTATTATTGTTTCTTCAATATACTTCCCTGAGCTCAACAGGAATCATAACATTCACACTATATGTCATTCAGAAAGATGTTTCTTCTCTAAATGATTGAGGGATGCAATGATAACCCCCACAATATATTGGGTATCTCCTTAACCCAAAGACTTTTAGCTTCCCTGAGCTTCTTCTTGAGTTTTTCAAGATAACCTTGTTGGTTGCTTCAGGCTGACCATTAGTTTTGGGGTGTTTCACAGATGATACTCAGTGTTTTATACCAAGTTGTTACAGGAACCACTTAAACCCCTTGTCTAAGAGTTGTTAACTATTATATGTGATAACAGAATGTGGTAAACCATGTCTCATACCATATTTTTCTAGAAGAATTTATGTACTTGTTGAGTTATGATGGTTGTAAATGGCTTGACCTCTACCTATACATGCGCTTTGACGAGGGGAAGTGGATCGAGTATATCCATTCCCCTTATTGTGAAGGGCATGATGATGCTATTGTGTGCAGTTCCTCAAGAGGTAACATGTGAAGGGGGCATACTTCTAACATTTTTGGCATTTTTTATAAGAGTATGAGCGTCTTTTCGAAGTGTTGGTCAGTAGTACCCTGCTCTCAAAACTCGTGATGCCATACATCGGGCCTCCGAGTAAATTTTGTACCTGCCTCGATGAAGCTCAACAAGTTCATATTTAGTCTGGTTTTCATTTAAACATCTTAGTAATGGGAAAGAAAAGCCTTTTCAAAAGAGTTTGTCATTGTACATAGTGTAATATTATGCTTGTCTGCCCTTTTGACCTCTATTACATTGTCAAGCAAGGCGTTATTAGTAAAGAAGTGATTTTTCCAGTGCTATTTTTCATGTTTTCATATTGTTGGATTAGGGAAATTACTACTTATCAGTTGAACACACGCTACAAATAAAGACATTAAAGAAGAAGTTGTATCACATCTCAACATATATAAAAATTAAAAAGCTTTGAAGACTAAAGAATTTGCAAAGTAATACTTTTCAAGGTCCAAAGAAAGGAATATCCTTGTGTCTTTCCTTCATTACTACAGACCAACTATTCACTAAAAAGGACTAACATAACCATTATTTCTATTCCATTAACCCGAAACATAGAATACAAAAGCACATACAAAAGAGTAAGTTCATTGCATTAACATTCATACACTCACAAAATGTGTTTTGAGTGTGTAAATTTATTGAGCTTTTCACCACTTGATGATTTAGAAATCAATGAAGCAAGGACATTTACATTATTCATAAGTTTCTATACTTAATACTTGTAATTCTTAAATTGGTCAAGGTATCATCCCATATATCTTAGCTCAAATAATTACATACAATACCATATAATTCTTTCAATGTAAATTTGTGTAAACAATCAAATACAAACTCAATCACTACAAATATATTACATTATATGATACAAAAAATTCATATAAATTAGAACACCTCATTCTTATTCTTAATAATTATATATATATATATATAT
>Ga0123341_1003372_pt1 | contig 13666 bp, 11 predicted proteins | sample Turbeapinknodule_FD_89959 | JGI IMG/M metagenome (GOLD analysis project Ga0123341, IMG submission 89959) | Root nodule microbial communities of legume samples collected from Mexico - Turtle bean Mexico pink nodule | ecosystem: Host-associated > Plants > Roots > Nodule | place: Mexico: Nepantla... | reverse complement strand
GAATTATACATTATCCCAAACCTAATCCTGTAATTTCCTAAAATTGAGTGTTTTGGAGGGAAAATTGTGGGAGCGAAAACTCCTTGTTTTTCTTCACTTTTACAGTTAGTTCAATTTCAAAATTATCTTTCTCCTCTTCCAATTCTTCAATGGAGTCTTCCACCAAGAATTTCAATCACAGTCACAAGAGATCCTTCGCGCACGATTCTCCTTCTTATTCTTTCGACGAGAATCCCAAAACTCTCTCGCTCTTTGTAAAACACTTCGATGTCCCTCTCCTTTCATCCGCCCAAAACGCCGCCGTTTCGCCCTGCGACTTCTTGCACCTCCACGCGGACCACCCGTACTCGATCGGGCGCCGCCCCCGAGACTGCAGCTTCGTCTTCCGCGACCGGCGCGTGAGTAAGCGTCACTGCCAACTCCTCTTCGACTCTTCCCTCCGCAAACTCTACATCCTCAACGGCGTTCTTTTGAACGACGACTCCACCGCCACGTGGCGAATTGTCCACGAGTTCAGAAGAAGGGCGAGAACGTCGTCTCACGGAAACAATTATGGATTCGAGCTTCGAGAAGCTTCCAACGGGCTTTTCGTTAACGGCGTCGAGATGGAGAAAGGAACGGCGGTGGAATTATCGGTTGGAGATAGGGTTTCGCTGGTTTGTGGGAACCAGAACGGTTCGTGTGGGGTTGGGAACGGAGTTGGGTTTGTTGTTGAGGGAATTGATTTCGAAGGGTGTGATGGTGAAATTGACGGGTTGAAAACATTCTCGGAACACTCGCAGAGCGGGAAAAGGAATAAGAGGGTTTTTGCACTGAAGGATAATGTTTCAAGGTATGAGGGAGTTGTTGGGAGAGGAAGGTTTCTTCTCGATAGATGCAGAGATATATTGCTTAGTAATGATCCTGTCTCGTGTGTTGTGCGTGATGGATCTTTATGTACCCCTTGCAATGCTGAAGAGCAGTCAAGTTTGGGATTATTTGGTGAAAGTAAAAGAATGGCTTTGGATGCAAACATTGGATTTGATGTTACTGATAAGGTTCCTAATACAAAGATGGTGTTAGATTCTGCAGGGAAGGAGAATCATGATCCTTCTTCTGTTGGTGGTGACTGTCACGGAAAGCTTGGCAGTGGAAGCGACAATGTCTATCCCCAGCCTGGCAAGAATTTTTACCTGAACCGCCTTGAATTTATGAACCATGGCTCCTCGGCCTGTCATCGGTCGATATCTCTTCCTGAACTTATTCACCCTTTGGAAAACATTTCAAGGATATTTATAGCAACGTTTACAAGCGACATAAAATGGTGTGATTACCTAAAATTTTTCAATGTACTGCTTTCCTTCCATTTTGCTCCCTTTTCAAACCATTTTTGTCTCTTGCTTGTGTTTCCTCTTGTTGTCTCTTTACTTGTGATTATGTGTTTTAGATTGGCTGGCAATGTATCCTAACTGAATTGTCTTGTTAGGTTCTTGACATATTGCAAGATTCCTTCTCACCTTCCTGTTACGATTGCATGCCAAAATACTGAGAGATGTTGGAGTTCAAAACCGGAGGAAAGAGTATCTGTGCCTTACCTGGATTATCCTAACTTAGTTGTAGTGTACGTTTGTTTTTTTCTCTTTGAATGTTTTTCGAGGGTGAGGGAGTATTGCAGCTTAAATAACGCCCTTGCAATTCACTACTTTATTTCTCCTATTTTGTGAATGTCTTTCTTGTTGGATATTATAGGTATCCTCAATTCCCTGAAACCATAGCATTTGGTAATGACCGCAAGAGAAAAGGGATTGCTTGCCACCATCCAAAGTTGATTGTTTTACAAAGAAAAGATAGCATTCGAATTGTTATCACATCTGCTAATTTGGTGGAAAAGCAGGTATTGTAGTAACCAAATTTCCAGTTATTAACATTGATACAGATTTTACCTGGTAAATTGAAGAGCAAAAGTATCTGTTTTTGGTGTTTAATTGATTACATTGGTTATTTAGACATCAAATACCTGATGGCCTATTGTCATCGTAAGATGAAATGTTTCTAGCTTAGGAGTGTTAGGGTCTTCTAGTATCTATATTAACAAACACTAGGAATAATAATACCGAACAATCATAATTTATGTAGTATTTGAATTATTATTAGATCTGCTAATTTGGTGGAAAACTCAATAATACTTATATACTCAGTGGCTCACTGATCGGAACTAAACAACATTAGAATCAGAAACGAATGGAAGGTACACTATACAGTGAGACTACAAGTATGCAGTGCTTAACAAAACCCCACGGTCTGCAGTTAGCAATTCTCCAAGATAGAAGCCTTTTCCTAATATTCTCTCTTCCAAATTCTTTGCCATCTTTCAAATCCCTCCCTCCCTTCCCATTTCTCTCCTCAATCATGCAGAATCCCCCTCTCTGTCCGAGAGGAGATCTAGGAGCTGTACTCTCCATCACGTCTCTTATTGGTTAAAAATTATTGAAAACTACAAAAATAGGATTGAAACTCAATAAGATGTGAAACTCTACAAAGTTGTGATATCTAATGAATTTCATTAAATAAGATTACATCCACAAGATTGTAATTTGCAATAAATTTTAGCCAATAGTAGAGAGTGTTCAAAAGACTGTCAGAGAGTGTGATGTTGACATTTATCCTCCAACTTAAGGTTTCTGCCACAAGTTTTGTTGTTACACACATCATGCTTTCCCTTGATTGACCAAATCCTTCCTTGTCCAATTAGTTGTTTTTCCTTCACTGATAAATGTTCTACATAACCCTCGTTATCCCAACCTCCTTTGTCTCTCTTCCTCATAGAGACTTGGGTCACCTGTTGTATATTGTCCTTTTGCATCCAAATTAATTGAAAGTCAGGTATGAAAATCCTTTGTTAGCATCATAATGGAAGGTTTTATTGGATTTGGTTGACATAAAAACTATATTATTGATGCTAAGAATTTGCAGAACCGACACACATATGGAGGGACATATCTAGTCGGATGAGAGGAGTAAGTTTTAGCCATACATTACAACCATATACGGATGGTCAAAATTGTTTAACTAGTTTTAAATTTAACCATCTATTTCATGTATGATTGTACATCCCAATTTATCTACTCTTACTCATATAAAAATGATTTTCTCACTAGATATACTCTCTCTATGTATATATGTATGTATATAGTAAACCATGCTGATAAAAATAAAATAAAAATGTATATAGTAAACCACTGACTACATTCCGTCTTGTATTGACTGTCCTTTATATTTCATTATTCATTGGCATAGAAGTAGTGTTCTTTTTTGGATTTATTTTATGTAAAAACAGTGCAAAATTTGTTTGGAGCAATAATGTGAAATAAAGAAACGAGCAAAACATAAGAAGGAAGAAAAAAAACTTCTATTGGCCCCACAATCAAATAAGTTAATTTACTCGATACTTCCATTAAAACATTGGATGACTCAGAATTATTCTTGTAAAATGTTTTTGATGTAAGAATCAACTGCTGCAATTGCTATAATGTCCCTAGTATAAATTTTGAATCCTATAATAGCAACACTTATCATAATGTATAATTATGTATATTACCATTTTCATAGGTATCAGTCATGCTGATTGTAGGTTTACAACTATTCCTTGTTTGTATCTATCTCATTATTCACTATCATGGCAAAACTATTGATTAGTTTTTCAAATTTTCATGTTTGTTAGTGGAACAGTGTGACTAACACTATATGGTGGCAAGATTTCCCTCATGCTACTTCTGTTAATTTTTCATCGCTTTTCCCAAAAAGTGGCAATGCTGACATTCATCAATCAAAATGTGATTTTGCTGCTCAGTTGGCTGGGTTTATGGCATCTCTTGTTATTGATGTACCCAGTCAGGCTCACTGGATTACACAGCTGACAAAATATGACTTTGGAGGTGCTACAGGACACCTTGTTGCTTCAGTGCCTGGAATTCACTTTTATAGAACTTCTGTTTGGTCAGAATCTTTTGAGGCCTCTACTGTTGTAAGCACTCAAGTATTTCATTAAAAAATATTGCTTCCTTCAGCACTGGTTGACTGTCCTTGCCACTGCCTCTGTATTTATTTTTTGATATAAAGTATCATATTTTTGTTCTTTTAAATTTAATATTTGAAAAATATATCCACCTCACTCGGGTTGGAATATTATACCCTTAAACCCGACTTGTTGTGGTTAAGATGATGCTAGTAGGATATCTTAGTTTAATATTAAATTCCAGCTCTAATATTGTCAGCCATGTGATCATCTGGTGGCTTAGGTGAAGCTACTTCTTCTCTGGATTCTTTGACTGCAATTTATACTCTGAAAGATGCTAATTTCTGTTCCTTTTTTATCTGGTTTGAAGTTTCTTGGTTCAGTTGTGGCATCTGTGGTTGGTTTGAGCCATTTTTTCCGCACTGTAGCAGACTCAAACAGTGCTAGACTAAAAGCACTGGCTTCATTCCTTGGAAAGTCTTGTAAGAATGCTCATGGGAAGTTGGAGATTGTTTTAAGAAGAAAGCCCATCGTGTCTGTTGATGAAAATGCTGTTCTTGTTCTTGTTTCCAATCCAGATCGAGCTTTTGAGGGAGGTAAAAGCTACGTTACACGTGAATTCCTTTTGCATTGATTCTCCATTCATCTCATGATTTTTCTATTTTATTTTGTATTTTGTTTTTCTTGAAGTGTTTTGAACTTTCGTTGTATTGTTATTGTTGTTTTGGACTTGCATGCAAGCGCCGACCTCATATAGTGGGTGGATAAGGTTTTCTGTTGTTGTTTTGGACAAACACATTGTCAGGCTATCCATAATGGTAATAATATCGATTGTTTTTGTTCCTTTTTGCAGACTGTGTTCAACTTGGTTTTCTGCCTAGACATGTTGCAAAATGGGTTTCTCCTCTTTGGGATGCCGGATTCTTGAAGTTTTCTGGATATGTTTGTCCAAAAGAGGCACTTGCAGCTGCCATAGGAGAAAACTCTAAGAAAGTTCAACTAATACTAAATGTGTCAGAGGTGTGTTGGATGTGTCTTCTATAGGATGACTTGTTAGTTGCCTTAATTTATGTTACATGATTTTTGAAACATTGTAACTTTGCAGGGGCACCATTTTAAAGATATGTCAAAGATGATACATTCCGAACATATTGTAGCCTTTTGCTCACTCATTGCTTCAATTGAAAGATGTTATGGCCTTTGGAGATTACAAGAGGTAAGTGGTACCAGACCAGGAAGATCTTTTTGCATTGATTATGTTAAGATGGTCCACATCAACTATGAAATTGTACAATTTCCCCCTTTGAGCCACTTTTTGAATGAAGTTAGGCTTAACTAATTTCTAACATGGTATGGGAGCCTATCTAATCTCTATGGTAAGCAACCTGTAAAGTTAACTATTCAGATGTCTAGTTTTGGGTGTGAAGGGTATGTTTTAAGATGTCACATATTGGCTAGGAATATGGTAGAAATACTACTTATACGGCTTGTGCAGTTCTCTCCCCTTGAGCGAGTTATTTCTAATAGATTGATACAGTCACACTTAGTTTAATGTTGATATTAAGGTTAAGTTTGATTTATTTTTCTAGTTTTGTTATCTTGAAGTATAGTTACAAGTTTCTTTCTCAGTCACTTAAGCATTCTTGATTTTGTATGTGAACGAAGATGTTTATGCTAAAACAATTTTGAAAGATCCAGTTATGAATTATTATTACTTTTTCTACCAGGTTCTAAATCGATACAAATGGCCTGAATCATTAAAGTCTGAAATTATTTACAGTAAGTGTACTTTTTTAATATTACTGAGTACAATGCCAACCTTACTACATTACAGGTCAAAATCAATAAGATAACCTCGTTCTTTTTTCCTTCTTCTGGACTATATTGTTTGACACCTTATCTGTCTATTAGGTGCATCTTCTATTGGTTCATCCATCAATTCAAAATTTATTGCTGCTTTTTCGTCTGCTGTTGGGAAGAAATCATTGCAACATTTTGACTCTGAAGAGTCGGATCCCGAAGTAATCTGAAGGCCTTTGCTCTTTCTTTAGATTCCCTTGAAAAAAATTCCATCTTTCCTGAAAGAGGCATGCTTTGTTATTTTTTTTAATTCAGTAATTTAATTATGCTTTTTGACAGTGGGGCTGCTGGAATGCTGGTGAAGAACTGAAGAATCCTTCTGTTAGGATTCTATTCCCCACTATTGAAAGAGTGAAGAATGCTTATAATGGGATTTTGCCTTCAAGATATATTCTTTGCTTCACAGAGGTGAATGCTTTTCTTTTCAGCTTTGAATGGATAATGTTAGATGTGTATGAGGTATATGATTTTCTTTATGCTAGATTCCTTGGGTACCCTTTATTTTCATGTTGTTCCAGTTCCCTTAGTAGTTTGTGATCAATATTTTGTTTAATATCTTACTTAATTAAAATCTGAATAGTGTATTATATTTGTATTTTTAAATAAGAACAAATGTACGGATATTAACCATTGCTTGTGTTGGAAAACTGCCTTAACTGCCATCACTCTTAGCACGCTTTAGTTGCAGGGTATCTTTGGAGGGTGCCTTGATTGTAGCCACAAGGGTGGTGAATTAGTTCTACATTGGTTAGAGAGAAGCGAGTTAAATAAAACTTAGGCAGTCTTTTCCTTACAGACTGATTTTGTGGGCTGAATTAGATCCAAACTATTCCAAGAAATTGTTTAGGTGTTACCACCAGTACCACCAGTCTTTTCAATTATCAAGGAGACAAGGTCAGATTTGATTTCTCTCGTTAGTTTTTTATGTGACAAGATCACGTGGAGAGACAGGCACAAACTCATTCATAAAAAGATTGCATGGGACAATTTGTAGGCCCTTATTTAGGATGAATTAGTCTCGCTCGCTTAACATGTGTAAAACATTTGAAAGGAATATATCGAGTCAGCAAATATGCTCCCCATCCCCTAACCATTTTCAAATGGTTAGTATTGAAACCCTTTTCATCATAAACGTGAATCCCATTTAGCTCGTGACTCTGTTTTATTATTAGTATTATTTTTTTAGAAATTCTTTTCAAAATTATCTTCTGAAGGGGTAAAGTTTTGACATTGTTGGAAGATGTAAATTGTAATTATGTGTGAACAATGCATAACTGATTCTCTACTTTTGAACAGAAAACATGGCAAAGGTTGAAGCCTTTAGATATACTTCATGATGCAGTCCCTCATCCGCATGAAAGAATAGGGCATCCAATGCATGTCAAGGTAACTATATATTCATTTATATTCATGTATCATGTATGTATTCTTGTTATATTCTTGTTATGGAAAATATTCTCAAAAAGTTAGTTGCTGTACTGCATTTATTCTTCTTATGCTGTAAATAAGGGTGGACAAAAAATCTAAATTACAAAATTCAATCCATAATAATCCATATTCATATTAGTTTTAATCCATTTAAATGGATTTATTTCAAATTCAAATCCATATTTTTGGATTTCAAATCCAATCCATTTAAATGGATATGAATTAGATATAGATTGGATACATTTTTTGGATTATCCAAATTGCATTTTGGGATGAATTTTGACTTTGTCCGATCCAAGTTAAGCCAAGACAATCCAGCTGAAGTCGAGCCGAGAGGGCTAACCGAGCAGTTTCGGGCCCATATCGAGCCGAGCGGGCCCAGACCGATTTCAAGCCGAGTGCGCCCGGGCTGTTGTCGAGCCGAGCATTCCCGAGTCGATGTCGAGCCGAGCTAGCCCGAGCCAATATCAAGCTGAGTAAGCCCGAGCTGATGTCGAGTCGCCGGGCCCGCGCCGATGTCGAGTCGAACAGGCGAGGCCAATGTTGAGCTAAGCAAGCTCATGCCGATGTCAAGCTGAACGGGCCCAGGCTGATGTCGAGTCACCCGGCCTGAGCCAATGTTAAGCCGAACGGGCCTAGGCTAATGTCGAGCTGAATAAGCCAGGGCTAATGTCAAGCCAATTGGGCCCGAGTCAATGTTGAGTTTCCCGGGCCCGAGCCGATGTTGAGTCGATTGGGCCCAAGTTAATGTCAAGTCGATTGGGCCTGAGCCAATGTCGAGTCTCACGGGCTCGGGTCGATGTCAAGCTGAACGTGCCCGGTTCGATGTCGAGTGGAGCTGGCCCGAGTCGATGTCAAGTCGATTAGGCCCTGGACGATGTCGAGTCGACAGGGCCCGTGCCAATGTTGAGCTGAGCTAGCCCGGGTTGATGTCAAGTTGAACGGGCTTGGGTCAATGTCGAGTCGATTGGGCCTTGGCCAATGTCGAGCCGAGCGAGCCTAGATCGATGTCAAGCCGAGTGGGCTCGAGCCAATGTTGAGTCATCAGGGCCCGGGCCATTGTCGAGTCATCCGGGCCTAGATCGATGTGGAGTCGTCTGGGTTGGGGCCGATGTCAAGTCGTTTGGGCTCGAGCCGATGTCGAGTGGAGTGGGCCCGGGTCAATGTTGAATCATCTAGGCTCAAGCCATTGTCGAGTCGTTCAAGTCGATGTTGAGTCGATTGGGCCCTAGCTAATGTCGAGCCAAGTGGGCTCGAGCCGATGTCAAGTCGTTCGGGCCAAAACCGATGTCGAGTCGTCCAGGCCCGGGACTATGTTGAGTTGTCCGGACTCAAGTCGATGTCAAGTGGAGCGGGCCCGGGCTGATGTCGAGTCGTCGGGTCCGTGCCGATGTTGAGCTGAACAGGCCAGGCCAATGTTGAGCTTAGAAAGCTCATGCTGATGTTAAGCCGAACGGGCCCGAGTCGATGTCGAGTCTCCCGTGCCTGAGCCAATGTCAAGCCGAACGGGTCTAGGCCAATGTCGAGCTGAACAAGCCCGGGCTAATGTCAAGCCGATCGGGCCTGAGCCAATGTCGAGTCTCCCGGGCTCGGGTCGATGTCAAGCCGAACGTGCCCGGGTCGATGTCGAGTGGAGCGGGTCCGAGTTGATGTCAAGTCGATTTGGCCCTGGACAATATCCAGCCGAATGGGCTCGAACAATGTCGAGTTTCCCAGGCCTGAGGCAAACCGAACAGGCTTGGGTTAATGTCGAGTGGAGTGGGCTCGAGCCGGGATTGACTCATACTGGCCCAGACCATTGTCAAGTCGTTTGGGTTCGGGCCGATGTCGAGTGGAGCGGGCCCGGGTCGATGCTGAGTCGATTGGGCCCTGGCTAATGTCGAGCAGAGCAGGCCTGGACCGATAGCATGCCTAGCGGGCCCGGGCCAATGTCGAGTGGAGTAGGCTCGAGTCAATGTCAAGTCGATTAGGCCCTGGACGATGTAGCAGAACGAGCCCAAACTGATGTTGAGTTTTCTAGGCCGGGGCCGATGTCGAGTCTCCTGGGTCCGGGCCAATGTCGAGCTGAGCAAGCCCGGGCTGATGTCAAGCCGAACGGGTTTGGGTCAATGTCGAGTCGATTGGGCCTTGGCCAATGTCGAGCCGAGCAAGCCTAAACCGATGTCAAGCCGAGCGGGCCCGAGCCGATGTTGAGTCATTTGGGCCCAAGCCATTGTCAAGTCGTCCGGGCCCAGATCGATGTGGAGTCGTCTGGGTTCGGGCCGATGTCAAGTGGAGCGGGCCCGAGTTGATGTTGAGTCGATTGGGCCCTGGCTAATGTCGAGTTGAGCGGGCCCACACCAATGTTAAGCTGAGCGGGCCCGGGCTGATGTCGAGTCGAACAGGTTCGGGTCGATGTCAAATCATCTAGGCTCGGGCCATTGTTGAGTCGTCCAGGTCGATGTTGAGTCGATTGGGCCCTAGCTAATGTCGAGCCAAGTGGGCCCCGACCGATGTCAAGCCGAGCGGGTCCGAGCCGATGTCGAGTCGTCCGGGCTTGAGCCAATGTTAAGTGGAGTGGGCCCTGGTCGATGTCTAGTCGATTAGGCCCTGGCTAATGTCAAGCTAAGTGGGTCCGGGCCGATGTCAAGCCGAGCAGACCCGGGGTGATGTCGAGTCGAACGGGCGCGGGCTGATGTCGAATCATCCAAATTCGGGCCATTGTCGAGTCGTCCAGGTCCGGGGCAATGTTGAGTTGTCTGGGCCCGGATCGATGTTGAGTTGTTCGGGCTCGGGCTGATGTTGAGTCGTTCGGACCCGGGCCGGGGCCGATGTCGAACCGAGTTGGTCCGCGTTTAGGTTGAGTCGGCTTAGGTCTTGTTCGAGCCAAGTTAGTATGTGTCCATATCAAAATGGATTTAATGTAATTGACAAAGTGAATTTAATCTAATTAACAAAATAGATTGAATCTAGATTTAATTCACTTTAAATTAATTTTAAAAAAATCCATTTAAATTTATCTAGTTAAAATGGATATGGATTTTAAATCCAATCCATTTATTTGGATTTGGATTGTATCTAGATTGGATTTTAATCCATGACCACCCCTAGCTGTACGGATGAAATCTCTAGTGTTGATGAAGGAGAAGTTGAGTTTTGGGGAGTCGGGTGCCTCTTTCCTTTTTATGTCCTGTCATTCCCCATCTCTAATTTTGACTGGGAAATTTGCAACTAATAATTCTTAAATCGGAATTAGGTTGGGTTCAAATTGATGAAGGTTGGCTTATGTTATTTGAATGGGTTCACATTTTATGAGTACATGTGAACAAATTTCTGGTTTAGATACTTCTCGGATGCAGTTTGCCGATCTCATTATAATCTTTAATTTCTGGTTTAGATACTTCTCGGATGCAGTTTGCCGATCTCATTATAATCTTTAAAGTGTCAAGTTTATACATGCAATAACAGTGGTAGCAATGAGCTTTCTATGAAGCTTTAATTTATCTATGTGAATCATTTATTTATTTATTTATTTATTTATTTTTGTTTGGTTTCATGGAGTACAGTATTTATTATGCTAGATTTTTGCCTTCTTCTGTTGTGACGATGATCACTGTTCTGGAGCTTTCTCACCGTTTATTTAAGTGCACCTGTTCTGTGTCTTTGAACATGGCACTCGTGTTTCTAAGGAAAAGGACAGCATTATCTGTCTGTTGGATGAGCTTTTGTCATGTCTTCTGTATTCCTATTGCACAATATTAGTGACTAGCTTTTGTTGTATTTTTTTTTATTCTATTTGTGTGAACAAGATTTCAAAGGCTCCTTGTATAAACTGTATCATTCATATGGTTGTCACTGAGTTCCTACATTAATCTGTGCCCAAGATACTATATACATATAGGATTTGACTTGGGTGATTCGCTTATCGACTACTAAACCAATCTCTTCTTTTTCTCCCCACATCTCAAATGTATGTTTGAAGTGATTTGATTGGAGTTGGTTTGCTCAGGTGGTGCGTAGATGCTTCTGGTCTGGGAGGGATGCACCTTCCGTTGGTTGGATATACTGTGGGTCTCATAATTTTAGTGCTGCTGCCTGGGGGCGACAGATTTCAAATCCATTTAGGATAAAAGCTGATGGACCTAAAAAGGAGGACCCTTCTGTGAATTGTGGGCTTCACATTTGCAATTATGAACTTGGGATTATATTTACTTTTCCTCCTACAGAAAATAATGGTCGTCCTAAAGTTAAAAGTACTGAATTAGATGATATAATTCTGCCGTTTGTTGTGCCTGCTCCTAAATATGAATCTAGTGATCGGCCAGCTACAAAGCAGGCTATGAGGGAGGTTATGTTTGAACTTGCTGAACGAGAGAGCGAGAAACGTACAGAAGAAGAAATGATCGAAGAGCTTGATGACGAAGAGGAATTTGTCGAGCTCCCAGAAGAACTGGAAGCAGCCAATTATGTTGAACAGGAGAAGGAAGAGGAGAAGGAATATGCTGATATACTCTGGAGTCAGGTCGATTCATCCCAGAGCAGTTGAACTTCTGCAAAGAGCTACATTAGGAGCAGGAAGCAGTGGTTATGGTGCTGTCAATAAGAGCATTTTATTATACACGATCGTTAAGGTAAAAAATTGATTACAAAAAACATGTGGACTATATTTGAATTGTGTAATTCTGGCTTCGGGCAGTAAAATGTAGGTGAGACTTGGATATCAAACAGAAATAGTAGCGGATATTCAACTTGCGAGGATAGGGAGACTTATCCCGAGATATACGGATTAAATAGCGAAGCCGTTGAACTTTCTTCAGAAAGTGATTAGGAACACTCATCCTAGGTTGTTTAAGTTGGAGTAGAAAGTGGTATTTCGAATCCCTTGTGGTTCAGCCCATTTTAGACTTGATTGATTACTTGTACCACTTTATAGCCTCAGGTCCCTTTCTTAGGTGCTGGATCCAACTCTATGGGTTTCTTTATTAAAAGATGGAAGATAGATTGATGGAGCCACTGTAGAATTTCTTATAGTAATCAATCATCACGCAATAACCTGACCAATGAAATAATCCCAAGAAAATACAAGACATGGCCACCAGTCATAGTTAGATGAAAATTATGTAAATGGTAAAGTTCTGTGGGTGTGTGTCAGCATGTAATGGATTCCAGGCTGGCTTCAGGGGTCTCAATATGCTACGTTGGATCAGCAAGGCTTTATATTGTACAATGTTTTAGATTAATATTGAGTTCCGAGACATTCTGTTTGTCAATAAACGAGAAAAGGATGCGATTATCTCTTCGATTGCAAGATCAGTTGGTGTGTTTTCCCATTTATGATGCAGCGGAGTGAAATAAGTGCTGTATTATTGGAGCCAGTAAACTCCGTTGTGTAACAGCGCACATCCTCTGCTACCTCTGCAGCAGATTTTCTAGCGCGTTGTGGCAGCAGAGAATTTCAGCTGCAGAAGATCCAAATTCATTGTGTAACCATTCTTTTCTCCTTTTGATACTCTCTATGTAACCATTCTTTTCCCCCTTTTGATACTCTCTATGTAACCATTCTTTGGCAGTATTAATTCCCTATTTTTTATTTGTTATCTAGATAGGAATATGCTCGAATCACGAGCGAATAAATATGTGCATGATCACTTATGGTATTTGGTATGTGTCAAGTGTAATCAATTTCTTATTCTTTTGACAATTTTCCAATTATATTAAAGACTGATATTTACAAATCAGTTTTGCTGCCCATGAGAAAACCTTACATTCATTTATTTAATATTAAATTACATTATATTCTCTCTCTCTCTCTCTATATATATATATATAGATATGATGCGATTAGATGTGTTATATGGTCATAACTTTTGCTGTATTTGGTTAGATTTGAGATTATGTATGAAACATGTTTCATGACAAAAAATGGTCATAACTTCTTTTTTCATGAGATTAATTTTTATAATTATAAGAAAATAGGAAAATGCTAATTATATTTTAAGGAGTTGGATAAAGAGTTAAAACATTTTTTTACTAGGATGTTAAAGAGTATTGTTAGACAGAAAATACTTAAGTCTCAAATGGACGATATATAGTTTAAATGCAAGAGGATTAGATGATATATTATTTACATTTATAACATAGACTATTCACAGTTTAATTAAAGTTAAGTGCTTTGATGATTGGACCCATAACAATCAAAACACACATTTTGAACAGAAAAACATTTTCTTTTCCTAATTTATGTCAATACGTTCCTTTTTAGTGTTTTTTTAGTCAAGAAAATCTAACTTAAATTTTATATCTATTCTGAACAGAAAGACAAAATTTCGTTGATATATATCAATACGTTTTGCTATATATCCTCATTTTTAGTGTTTTTTAGTTAAAAATAACTTAGTTTTATAT
>Ga0123341_1003371_pt1 | contig 13668 bp, 8 predicted proteins | sample Turbeapinknodule_FD_89959 | JGI IMG/M metagenome (GOLD analysis project Ga0123341, IMG submission 89959) | Root nodule microbial communities of legume samples collected from Mexico - Turtle bean Mexico pink nodule | ecosystem: Host-associated > Plants > Roots > Nodule | place: Mexico: Nepantla... | reverse complement strand
ATATCAAAGAAGTCATTAATGATGTTTACTAATCAGGATCAGAATGTATGCAGAACAAGACAATATGCATAAATTGGTACATACATATTCATGACCCTTTCACGTATGATACAGACTATGCTCTCTTGATATGCAGGAGAATGATCTACCTTAAAAGGTAATTCATGAAAATTTATAAAAAAGAACTGCATAACCTTTTTTACCTTAATCTATTCAAAATCTTTGGTATTAAGAATAGCTTGGTTTTGTTTAATCAAATGTTAGCATTGTCTTGTTAGTCTTCTATCGATCTGAAAAAGTTCACCCTATAAACATACCATTAGCCGGGATTTATGAGCCTTTGAAGGGTTAGGTTTGTTGAATCCCCGTGCTGCAGAGAAGCACTGAGGAGAGGGAGGATTTGTTCGAATTTGCTGTAAACTCTCCTCCCTCCTCTGCTTTAGATTCTCTAGGTCGATAGTTATGGGCATGTTCTCTGCCTCATCAGTTCTTCTGCAGAATACAGTAATAACAAAACAATTGATTATCTCAGGAAATGTTAGAATGTAGTGATAACTTGCAGTGCTTCTTAATCAAGTTAGAAAACAGTGTAAGATAACAGAACTACAACAGATAATGTTCAATAATTTGAGCAGCCTTGTATAATGAAACCTGTAACTTAATACATAAAAAATAGTTATTCATGATGCACAAGTCCTAGGTAGCTTTCTCTTTTGTGAGAATATGAACCCTACTACAAACTTAGGCTATATGAATTATGCAACCACCTACACCAAATTTGTGGCTAACTTAATTGACATATCTATTAACAATGCCGGTTAAGCAATAATAGGTGCATGAAACAAAAGGTAGAAGAACAGCTAGGAACCAAACATTTATTACTATATGATCAGAAAAGCCCCTCTTAGCAGTGAAAATATCACCTTATTTTCAAGGATTAAAATTCTTTCAAGGGTTTATGAGAATCCCATAAACCCATATGAGAATGTTGAGCAACACATATTCTGTGAGCTCGAAAAATCCTAAGATTTTTTTATCTCCAAGTAATTCTTAGAATTTTAATAGAAACACCATAATTACATATGAATTCAAGGAAGAAGGATATGCTTACTTTTTTCTCTGTTGTTTCCCTTTTACACACATTCCCTCCAATCTTTCAGCCTTACTTACTTCCAGCAGTGGCTTCCTTTCTTTCTCTTCTTTATCTGACTCTGCCAAAGGTTGAACAGAACAAGGGATCTTCTTCTCTACTACTTCTTCACTCTCTTCGGGGCTCAAACTTTCAGCATTTTCTCTCTCCCTAGCTCTTATTGCGAGTTTCTTCAATTCATTGCAGAATTCCGTGATTTGATTCAGAATTGGCCTCCCCGCAAACAAATTTTTGGCAGATAAGGTTGATCTCAAAGAAGGCACCTTCTGATCCTCGAAGGTGTTATCAACCAATTTCTTCTTCTCCTCACTAGACTTAATTGCTTCCTTCATGGGGTTAACTTTAGAAGGAGGAGGAGTAAACAAATTCGGGTCTTGGTTTTCACTGTCTTGGTTGAATCTAAATTTATCAGCTTGGGGTGAAGCTGAGGATAACGGAGGCATCCTTCTCTTGATTTTCACATCTCTGTTCCACCATACAAAACTGGTGAATTTCAACACAATCTTGAATTAAAAGTTAAAAAAGAAAGAGTGAAATTTACACGTACCTTCTATTTTTGTCACCGCATGGAAGATTCTCGGAAACATAACTCGGACTAAAACCCTTCTAGAAAAGACAAAAGATTAAAAGAACCTCAGAACAAGATTACCAAAGACCATAATTGAATGAGAAAACCAGCTCAAGGTTTATTTTTTATCAAATGGAGAAACACCCAAGATTGATAATCTCACACAAAACAAGAGGGTAGAGAAAAGAAAGGGAAAAACCTTGGAAGGAGGAGTTATTGATCTGAGAAAATCCTCTGCAGTCTTGGGATGTCTGCAATCTGCAAAACCCCACAAAATTAGTAAGACAAGTTTTGAAATTCGCTCCACAAACATGAGTTCGGCTCCAATACCAAACCTTTTGGGATCAAACCAACGGCAATTACATTCACATTTATCCACAATGTTTCACAACATCAACAATTACAACAAAACTGTGACCGCAACATTCAAAACTTTGACCACACCCATATAGAAAAAGAAGCAAACTTTTGGCGACCCAGATGCAAATTCCCTTGAAAGAAGAAGAAAAGAAGCGGAAGAACGATACCAGGCTTGCAAAACCAAGCTTCATCAGCGTGATCATTGATGGAGTGGTCAAGGGACAAGAAGTCGACCCACTTAGGCGCGTTGATGTGTTCGAAGAGTTCGTCTTCCACAAAATTCCACTCAAGTCTCTTCCAGTCAATTTTTGCGGGTTCCATTGACGAGAGAGAGAGTGAGAGATGAGTGAGTTGAGTCAGTGAGTGTGCGTGCACGTGATAGTGAAGAGTGCAAATGTGACCGTTATGGATCAGAGAGAAAGGAACAACGAACGTTAGGAACCGACATTGGATTGCTTTTGACCGTTGGAGATCATCGTTGATCAATTCATCAGTACTTATAATTAATTAGTGTTTATGAGAAGATGATTATAGTATATTTATTGTATTGTTTTGGTCTTTATAAATGTTTTTTTTTATATAATATAGAGTTTTACTATTTTAAACAATTTTTGTGGTTCATTGATGATGTCATATCATATCACAACAACTACTATAATATGATATTTTGTATAGAAAAAAAATAGAATAAAAAAATTATATTACAAAGATCACAATGATTAAATTTGTTTTTTAGACAACCACCATTCTTAAAAGTGATGAATCATTTATTGTAGTATATATGAGCAATCAATAAATTTGGTGACATTATTCATCATCTCTAAAGTTATTTATAACATATATTTATTACATTTCTACTCACTCTACTAAACTTGTGTTCTAAACTCACAACTAGTTTTTTTTCTATCTTTTCTAATATTCTAACATTGTCACCATAGTTACTTTTGGTTATTTACAAGACGAAAATATAATACCCAAATACTCCAAAATCCCTATTATATTCCATACTACTTTAGAAAAAAATTCTAACTACATATTCTCATTCATATGTTCATGTAACTAAAATTAACGATGATCATTCAACATTATCTCAAGGTTTATAGGAGATTATTAGAGATATCTATATTGCACTTATAGGCATTTGTACACTGATAATTGCTTAGAAGAAGAAATTAAAGAAAAATAAGCATAAAGCCGTTATGTTTTGTACAAGCAGTGGTGGATGAAATATTTTTCAAGAAAAATAGATGTCACAAATGTCAAAGAGGCTTGGAACACACTTAAGGGGAGTTTCAAGAAAATGTAAGAGTACACACCTTGAAACTCTTATGTGGGTTTGAATTATAAATATAAAAGAGTTCAATACCATTGGAAAATGTTGTTCTAGAATTAAAGAATTAGTTAGTCAAATGAGAGTATGTGACTTGATAAAATTGTTAAGAAAAAATGTATTTTTTTCCTAGAATAAGAGGCTATGGTGACAATAATTGAACAATCAAAGATATGTTTATCCTATTGGTGACAAAAATAATAGACTCTCTTGAAGCTTATTAGAAAATATTGAAAAGACATAATGAAGACTTTGTTGAAGATGTCTTCCTATCAATGATGAAAATATAATCTCAAAATAAAGAAAGGAAAGGAAATAAAAATGGAGAAATTTTTAGAAAAATGAAAATTTTAGAATTTTTTCTAAGTTCAATCAAGATAAATATCCTCAATGTGATATTTGTAAAAGGTCAAGTCATTTGGAAAATGATTGTTGGTATTGCGAAAATTCTCAATATCAATACTATAACAAATTTGGAGTTTATTGATAATAAATTTGGAGTTTGAAGGTGTGTACTTAGTATCAATACATCAAGCAAATTTTATTGAAGAACATGATTATAAGTAACACTTTTTTATACTACTCGAGATTCCTCTGATAAAACAAGTGGAAGTTGGTACTTAGATAGCAAATGTAATAATCACATGGTCAAATACATGAACATCTTTAGAAATATTGATGACTCTATCAAAGTGAAAGTTCGATTGGGAAATAATGCTATGGTGGAGTCAAAAGGCAAAGACACTATTGTGGTGGAGATAAAAAAAAGGTACAAGACTCATCAAAGATGTCTTACTAATTCCTAATTTTAAATGGAGTTTATAGAGAATTTCTCAAATGATGGAGAAAAGATACACTCTTCAAAGGATATACTTACATAATCTATGGTAAAAAAATACGAGACAAAGGTGAAGTTAAAATGGAAAAGAAACAAATTTTTTCCTGTAAGGTTTAACTATACTATTGATATTATCGTGAAAGTCCAAGTTGATGATGATTCATAGCTTTGACGTCAAAGATTTGGTTGCTTCAACACTCAAGTTTTGAAGTTTTTAAATCAAAAGAATGTGATGAAAGGTATACCTAAAAGAAAATAACGAAGCTTGTGAAGGATATTTTCTCAAGAAGCAACATAGATTATCTTTTTCAACAAACAAAGCATGGAGGACAATGAAGACACTGTCACTAACTAAAAACAAATACTTTATCCTTTAATTCATGACTTTTCTAGAACAACTTGTGCTTATTCATTAAAAAAAATCAGAAGTCTTTAGAATACTCAAGAAATTTACAACTCTCGTCAAGAAACAAAGTGGGAGATATATAAAAGTTTCAATAAGTGATCAAGGCAAAGAATATAGTTCATATGAGTTCGATAATTTTCGTGAAGACAAATGAATTGAGCAACAACTTACAATTTCATATTGTCCAGAACCAAAATGGAGTGTAAAGAAGGAAGAATAGCACAGTCATAAAGATGGCAAGATCAAGACTAAAGGAGAAAAACTTACTTAATACTTTTTGTTTGAAGCACATTACAATGTCATTTACATATTCAACAAAGTTCCAACTAAATAAGTCCAAGAGATGCCAATCGAAGCTTGGAGTGGGAAAAAGCCATTAGGTAAGTACTTAAGAGTTTTCAAATTTATCTACTACATACATGTACCTAATTAGAAAAACCACAAATTAGAAGACAAGACTGTACAAGAAATTTTCTTGGGATATAACACATAATCAAAAGGCAGTAAAGTTTAAAACATGTAGACAAAGAAGCTCACAATTACTAAATATGATGAAGTTGATGAAAATTCTTCTTTGAAAAGGGAAAAAGGGAAAGTTACAAGACACAATTTTCTAGCTCTAATACAACAACCTCAAGAAGAAGTTCAAGAAGTGAGAGAAGATCCAATTATGTCTCTTTTACTTATACAACAACTAGATTCTTCATCAACGTTTACTCCTAGATGAGTAAGATCCTTGGTGAATATGTATGAAACATGAAATATGCAATGCTTGAGCTTTGAGTGTTATAAAGAAGCAACAAAGCAAGAAGTATGGATCAAGGCAATGGAAGAAGATATTAAAATTATCGAAAGTAATAATTATTTGGAACTCATACACTGCTTGTATGTAAAATATGTCATTGGACTTAAATGAGTTTACAAAACAAAGCTCACTCCTGGTGGCACCATACAAAAAGAATAAGATAAAAGTAGTTAAAGGATGCTTACAACAACCTAAAGTTGACTACAACTAAACATTTTCACTTATTATTCGTCTAAATACAATTAGAGCTTTAATAAATCTTGCAACACAAAAAGACTGGAGTATTCACCATTTTGGTGTCAAATTGGTCTTTCTAAATGGTGTTTTTGAAGAAGAACTACACATGGAGAAACCACAAGGATTTGTAACCAAAGGTAATGAAGCTAAAGTGTTGAGACTAAGAAACACTTCAAGCTCCTCAACCATGATATAGCAAAATTGATGAGCAAATCATCAATCAAGTATTTAAGAGGAGAAAGAGTGGGTCAACACTACTTCAATACTAAGGTAAATATGTTACTTCTATCGTCTCTATATATAAATGATCTTATCTACATATGAAACAATATGAAAATGGTGATGATGGAACTTAAGAAGACATGAAGTCGAACTTGACGACGACGGCTTCCGGTGGGGTCACCGACTGGGATTGGAGGAGTCTGACCCCGCGTGTCATGTGGAAGCAGAGGAAAGATTGTGAACGTCGAGATTTTATAGAGAGGAGAGAGAAGTCTTTGGTTGGAGTAAGTAAGATAATTGTGGTGGGTACTTAATAGTTGAGAGGAGTGTTTATTTTGGTGGTCATGTGCTTGAAAACAAAATTGTGGGAAGCAATGATTCCTACTAAGAGACATGAGGAAGAGGTTGGTTCATGGAGTTCTTTAAACGCTACATGTACATATATTTTTTTAGTGTATTTTTCTGTTCTGCTGCAGTTTCCGCTCCGCAAGTTTTTGGCAACAACTTACGTCTAACTCTCCTTCTTCTCTCGCTTTGCTGCTGCCCCACCTCCTGATACAGACTTCGATGGATAGGGATGTTTCTCCTCTCGTTCCGCTACCGCCTCCTATTAAAAAAATAATGATTATCAAATTGTACGCAATTAATTTGATAATGATAGAATCTCATGATTAGTGAATAACTACATAATTAACTTGTAAATGAGAGTCAAGAGGAGCCTCACCAGGTTCTCCATGAAGTCGAACTTGACGGCGGCGGCCTCCGGCACCAATTGAGATTGGAGGAGTCTGAGACCACGTGTGTCATGTGGAAGCAGAATAAAGATCGTGAAGGTCGAGTTTTTACAGAGAGAAGTCTTTGGTTGGAGTAAGTAAGATAATTGTGGTGGGTACTTAATAATTGAGAGGAGTGTGGTGGTCATGTTCGTGAAAATAAAAAAAATGTGGAAAACCATAATGCTTAATAATATTATACATAGAGATGGGTGTTCATGTGCCTGAAAAAAAAAATTGTGGGAATCCTAATACTAAACAAAAACAAAGAGAGATGTGAGGAAGAGGTCGGTTCATTGTTTAAACGCTACATTACATATATTTTTCGAGTATATTTGTTTTGTTCCGCTGTTACCCTATTAAGAAAATAATAATTATCAAATTATACGCAATTATTATAGTACGCAATTAATTTATAGAATCTCCTGATTAGTGGATAACTACATAATTAGCGAGCCAAAAGAGCCTCGTCGGGATCTCCATGAAGTCAAACTTGACAGCGACTTCCGAGGGGTCACACCGACTGGGATTGGAGGAGTCTGAGCCTGAGTGTCATGTGGAAGCGAAGGAAAGGTTGTGAATGTCGAGTTTTTACAGAGAGGGAAAGAGAAGTCTTTGGTTGGAGTAAGTAAGATAATTGTGGTGGATATTTAATAGTTGAGAGAAGCATTTAGTTTGTGGTGGTTATGTGCGTGAAAAGAAAAAAAATGTGGAAAATCATAATTGTTAATAATACTATACATAGAGATTGTGGGAAGTCATGATTCCTACTAATACTAAACAGAGAGACATGAGTAAAAGGTCGGTTCATTTTTTTATTTTTTTTTTATCGACAGTAAAAGGTCGGTTCATGAACTTGTTTAAACACTACATTGCACATATAATTTTCAAGTGTATTTGTTTATAAAGTTGTATTATAGAGAAAGAAATGTGTCATCGCATCATTCACCTCAACAACACTTAATCATTGTGTCTCTTTTATAATTTTTATTTAAAGAGATCTTGTTTGCAACAGGAAAAAATTTTAAATATTTTTCTTACGCGGACTAATCCGTAAATTACCTTTAAACGGAAGAATTAAGTTTGAGAGAATCAAACTGGATTCGTGAAGATTTGAAAGTTAAAATGTTATTGTATGAAACGCATTTTTTTCTAAATATCACCATAAATAAAGATATCCAAGTCTTCAAAGAATATAAAGATAGTCTTGTTTATCCTTTTCCTTTGACTTTTCCAACACTTTTCACAACACAAGCAATAATTTGATGCCAGCATGATACTATATAATAGTTTAAAATGGGTCTTCAATCCCAACAACAAAAAACTGCAAATGATTTATTTTATTAATATTATTTATCAGTGGATGAAAATCCTTTAGTTTTTCTATCACCATATACCTCTCATCCTCCTTAACCTTTGAATTATTAAATATTATCTAATAACAGAAGTATTTGATTTATAACTTGTAATGGAGTTTTTAAGTTAATCAAACACAATTAAGGTTAGGTTTAGTTGAATTATCTATACTAAAAAATTGAGACAATCGCCACAAAACTTGGTGATTTTTGTTAAGATAACAAGATAAAAAAAAAAGAATATTAGGAAAAAGATATTTTCATTGTGTTATCGAAATCACTTGGATCCTATTTTATGAATTCCAAAACATTTAGTAATTTACCATTTTGATAATTATCATTTTGGTAAAATTTTACCCATGATAATTTTATTGTGAAATTACACCTGGTAAAGATCACACACAGCCCTTCACTTAAACTCTAATATCTAAGAAGGACCAAATAAAAAGTAATACCAGAAGCATATATTCAATAGTTCTTCTAAGAGAATTCTCAAGTTACCAATCATACCAATAGTTACTTTATTCGCCTGCCCAAGAAAGATGCAATATGCTGCATATTTAGTAATAAATTAGCATACACTTTTATAACTACATAATATATAACAGACAAAGCAAAAGTAAAATGCAGAATCCAAATAATACAGGTATACCTAAGCTTACTCTTCAACAATATCAATAATCATGAAAGCAGAACTTTCATCTGCACTTTATTCTGAAAAAAGAACCTTGAACATGTATCACATATTTTTAAATCATATAAAGAAAATGGAATTCCAAGTGACAGTCTCTTACACCGCCACTCAATAAATCATACTTTTCTGAAGAAAAATCTTCAGCATGACATATGAAAAAGTTTTTGGGACAATGTCCCATCATCATCTAGTAAATTTATTAAACAAAATTTGCGGCTGCAATTAGTCTAAACTCTCAGAACTGAAATGGTTTTTTTCATCGCCATCTAAAAAAAAAAACAGACTCTTGAGCACCATCAAGGAACTCTTAAGCACCACCAGAACCATACTTCTTGCCGAACACAAGAACCTGCATCTTGTCATACCCAGCAAGCACACCAGCACCTGCAACAGCTCTGAGGATGTTGGCACCAGCACCCTTGAACAAGGACTTGGCACCCTCATTCTTGACGATTTGTTGGAATGCATCCAAGGAACTCTTGTACTTCACTGCTTCCCCAGAGGTCATCATCATTCTTCTTCTCACTGTGTCAATTGGGTATGATGCAAGACCTGCACCATTGGTGATGAGCCATCCAAGGGCAAAGCTGGCGAAAAAGCTATCCTGCAATCCATACAGGGGAAATTGCATTAGATTTTACTGCATAAAAGTTTCAAGAACCTTTTTTGGATGCATTAACATAATTAAGTACATCATGAACAAGAACAACTTCATTATTTCAAAAATGTAAATGGTTATATTTGAATTTCATCCTTAAAATTACTCTCATTCTGAATTTTGACATATTATTTGGTAATACTCTACAAGACAGAATTATGTTAAGAAAAAATAGAACCAAAAAGTTATGTATTTATCTACTCATTCTTAAAATGAAACAACCAACTCAAACCAATTATGTCAGGTCACATGCAATGCAACTCACATGGATAATGACACAACACAACATATATCACTACTAACTACACACAGATTAAATAGAATACAAATTTGAAAACCAACTATAAAACACTAAAAATCAAATAAGAAACACATGAAATGAAAACACCTTTAAACATGGTTAAAAAACAGACTAGCAAATGTAAGGTTGAGCTCAATATCAGAGATAACAGTCATAATGACAAAAACCAACCTGCAATGATCCGGTGAGGACAACTGGTTTCACGGAATCGTACAATCCAAAATACAGACCACGATACACGATGATTCCAACACATGAGAGGTTAAAACCACGGTAGAGACCAGCAACACCATCAGATGCCAATGTCTTCCTGTAGACATCAACAAGACCTTTGAATTGTCTCTCTCCACCCTTCTTTGCAGCCTTAGCATCATTGGCAAGACGGGTACGGGCATAGTCAAGAGAGTAAACAAATAAAAGGGACGATGCACCAGCAGCACCTCCAGAGGCCAAGTTACCAGCAAACCACTTCCAGTAGCCATCTCTGTCCTTCTTGAAATTGAAAAGCCTCTTGAAATAGTCCTTAAATGCAAAGTTCAAAGCCTGATACAATTCAAACAGCAAATTCAGTATCACATAAAATATGTAAAGAACTTTGGTTGGATTTTATGTTTTACCAAATGCTAAATAAAAGACTGTATAGTGAGTGTCAACATAGATTTCTATGGTAAAAATCTGAGTTCATGGGAAAACAACAATAATCAAATTTCTGGAGAACAGTGTCTAAATTTTGCCATACGAAAATTACGAAATAACTAACCTGAGTGGGGAAATAACGGATGACATTTGCAGTGTTTCCTCTCCATAGAGAAACAGCACCCTCTTCAGCCATTGTTCTTTTAAAACAATCACCAATACCCTTGTAGGGCTCAGAAAGCCTTCCAGTTTTGAGCATTTCATCCTGGTTCTGGATCAGAAGCTTAACACGTTCAATGGGGGCAGCAGCAGTTTTTGAGACAGCTGCTGAAACACCTCCCATGAGAAAGTCAATAAGAAAATGCCCTTTCTCTGCTGGGGCTGCAACAAATACAGGGGATGGTGTTGCTACAGCAGCAGATAAATCCATAGTAGTTTTGCATGAGGGCATCAATGCAGCATTCGAGTAGTTCCCAAAGGAGGGTCTTTGGTACATGGCAGGGTGGCGGTAAGCTCCATCATAACTCTTAATACCAGATGAAAAACCAGAACGGAGATGGAGCTGGCCAGCAACCTTGTCCATGATTGTAGGGTGTTGGACCTGATCCACCATGGTGGCTTTCCTGAAAAAAGTGTCCAATGTTAAATTAAGTAAATTTAGCAATCTTACCATGAGAGTATAAAGAAAAGGCATTCACAGATCATGAACATTACTTTGAAGTAATGAAAAAGCACATTTAATCAAACGGATTTCATGGCTGTTTGATAGTTAAAAAGTATATACATAAAGTTTGGAACACAATACCCCTGTTAATCCAAAATGTTCACTAAAAATCGAACAACCGAGTCTATCTATAGTACAAGAAGCCCATCACCATCAAAACACATGAAAGAAGAACCCACAGTGATAATCAATATAAAAATAACTTAAAATAATAACTATTTGTCTGATACAGAATACTGGTATAGAATACACATTCACATCAAAATCAGGTCACAATCTAGGACCAACCATAGGAATAATCAGGATATTTCGTTAATAATAATAAACCATGCAAAGACAAATTATACAGACATAGGTCTTTAGGTGGTAAGACAAAGTGAAACATGCATCCAATTGACTTGGAATACAAATTTTCAGCTAAATATAGTCATGATATATTTTAAAATTAGTAAAATCCTAATAAGTAAATAAAATAGCAAAAATATTTTAAGGAAAAAATATTGGTCATCCTTTATTCAAACCAAAAAAAATCTAAATTGCCTTTGTAGGAGTACAAATGGAATAGATTTCAAAATCTTAGAGAACAGATCCACAATCTACCTCAATACAAGAGACACGCATGACAGAGAACGCAAAAAAAAGTCAAAACCCAAGGTAGATCTATGAAATAGATCATATTTATATCCAACCATAAAACAAAAAAGTCGGTATAAATTTGCTAAATTCCTATGCACCATAAAAAAAAACTTCAATCAAACAGGAAAAAGGAAAGACCTTTGAACAGTAACCCCACTCACAAATCTAAAACCCTACTCACAATCGGTGTCAGCCTACAGATCAAGCCCATTCGAGATCCGATCACACAAGAACAGACCAACACGGATCAGACTCTTCTTCAATTTCAAGAGGAAAACAACAATGACCCAACCACCCAAAAAAAACACTGATCAGATCGAACAAAAAAAACACCAAAAAATAAGACCACCAAACTGTACAAAATCGAAAAATAAAACATCATGGGAAAAAACAGAACACAAGACAGCAGATGCAGCATCATGCGGCAACAGATCCGAAGAATACATGTAGAAAAGAACAAGAAAACACTTGAGATCGAAACAAAGAGTGGAAGAAGGAAAAGAGAAGATTTTACCTTTCACAAATCAAAAGGGTATTGAGATTGCGAAAGGGTGAGAGAGTGGAACACGGCGTGCTTTGAACGGAGCAAGAAATAACAAGGTAGAGAGTTTTTATATAAGACCTAAGTCTAATGGAACCAAGCACATGGGACACGTGTCATTTTTTCATTGGCCCACATCAAATTGGTCATATTCTAGCCCTATTCACCGTCCAAAGAGTCATGGGTGCTGCTAGAAGTTCCAAAGTCAAAAGTGACAATTCAATAAAAATTAAAATAAAATAAAATTCTACATTAGTATTTGTATGACAAAATATATGTTCTCTAATATTTGATTTAAGTTTAACTTGTATATATTGCAAGAATAAATATTTAATTAATTAATTAAAACCTAGGTTAAATATAGTTTTTACCATATTGTTATAGAAAGTAATTAATCATATACATGTTAATTGATTTAATATCTTTATGATAAAATATTTATTATTATTGGTTTGAATTTGATTATTATATATAGTATAAAGGGTTTAACATTACTAATTAATTCACTAGTAATTAACGCTTGAAATATAATAACGTTAGATATAATCAAAAAAACCCAACTTATTGTAAGTTTTATTTCCTAATTTTTATTGAATTCATTTTTCCAAATTATTAGGTTTTAATTTTAAAAAAAATTATTTGATAAATACACTTTTTTTAATAATTTTAATCATAAATTCTTCTATTATAATAATGAATAAATTATCCATTTATATTATGAATAATTATAAAAATGTAAAATATTGATATATATTTACATTTAAGAAGTTGTGATATGATTAATGTTTTCTCTAAAAATCTAATTAAAAAAATTGCTCCCAATTTTTAATTAAATTATTAGTATTTATATAATACTTGTTTGTTCTAATGACCATCTCATTACTTGAGTATATGATCAATAATTGAACGACAACCAATTGTTTGAATAATCCAACATGTTTCAAAAGATTATCACCATCATCTAATCAACGCGTCGATGTCACTAACTAGCGTTTAAGAGATATGTATACCACCTATATAATGCTTAAGTATTCAACACAATACTTAAACCAGAAGCCATATCCTTTGAGCATTTTATCCAAAACTTGAACGATATACTTTAAAAAAAACACAATTGTCTCAACATCTTTTTACTCAAGATTATCGTCAATGCTTGAGTCATATACTATAGAACTCAAGCAGTTAACTTGACTCGTATACTAAACAACCATACATTTTAAGCTATACTTAATCCAAGAGTGACCTTATTACCAATTACACAATAATTTAAATGTAATTTTAAAAGAAAAGTTGTGTAACAATTAAAAAAAAACTCTAGACCGAACTAATGTCATAGTCACATTTTTTTTTAACAATATTCTTCAAAGTTTTTTAAAATTATCTCATCTTATCTTATTATTTTAATTACCATATCTCATTCATATATATATATAT
>Ga0123341_1003370_pt1 | contig 13668 bp, 3 predicted proteins | sample Turbeapinknodule_FD_89959 | JGI IMG/M metagenome (GOLD analysis project Ga0123341, IMG submission 89959) | Root nodule microbial communities of legume samples collected from Mexico - Turtle bean Mexico pink nodule | ecosystem: Host-associated > Plants > Roots > Nodule | place: Mexico: Nepantla... | reverse complement strand
GTATAAATTTAAAATAATACTTTTTAAAAAAATTGAATTAATTTTTTAAAAGTATTAATTTAGTTTTTAAAGTCTTAATTCTGTTTTTAATTAAATTAAGTTTTATAAAAGCTATGTGTCGGTCATGTCTGACGCATAGTCTACCTATTTAAAAAACAAATTCACGTTGTCCCGCTCAGTTTAGTTTTCTCCAAATCACAAAACTTAATTTCCCATTTTTCCTTCCTTATACATTCTGCCTCCACTGCCCGCTACACTCCGTTGTCCCTGTTGCACTCCACTGTCGCCGCTGCACTCCATCGTCACCACTGCACTCTACCGTCACCGCTGCACTCCACCATCGCTGTCGGCACTCCACTCCGCTCCTACGCTTGTTGTTGCCGTCTCCGATGCACTCCACCATTTATTGTTGTCACTGTCGTCGTCTCTCCACTGCACCATGTCGCCATCATTGGTCTGACATTGTGCACTTTGGTCTTCATTTTTTTGCCTCTTCTCCATTTTCGCTCTCGCTAAGTTTTTTTTCATATTTTTCATTTCAGCTCTAGCCTTCACCGCAACTGTTGAGGTCCACCTCCTGCTTCGCGAAGGTCAACTTAAATTTCAGAATTTTTTAATTAATTTGATTGTTTTGTTGATGTAGTGCTCTCTGTTGAGTTGTGTTGGTCTGTGAATGTTGTTGTGTGAATGTAATGACACACATTTTACTTAGCCAAAACTTATAATTTTAATGTCTTAGTCATTAAGATGAGATTAAAATTCAACAAGTTAAGCAACATATTTCTGAATAGGTTATCTCAAACTTTTTAAATCTCTATGGACTGTTAATATGGACTTTTGTTAATGTTGTTCTGGAATAAAAATGGAATTAAAGTTTGAGTTTAATAATTGATAGAATATGGCTGAAAATTTTGGAGAATTAATTAATAAAAGGATACTTAATTAATAAAAGGATATGGAATTAATAAAAAATCATAATTTGTTTTGGAAAAAAAATTATTAGCGTTTAGAAATAATTTAGGAAATTGCATTTTTAATTTTTCCTTAAATATCTTGCAAGACCTCTCTAACTATGTTGACCATGGTGTCACTGCTGCTTTAGAGCACGACCTCCCCCTGAAGAGGTCCAACGTGACCCTACTAGTAGGGTCATCATCCGACTTCTTAGTAGAGGGTAAGTCATCCTAAATTTATATTTAATTTTATCTTCATATTACAATGTATGTAATTTGATTTGTTTGTATTGTAGTTGGATGCCAAATCATTTTGCTAGTGAGGCCACTGAACATTGCATTCAATTCAATTTAGAGGTCCATATCATCATTATGATACCATGCATGAGGAGGACAAACTAAAATGGTGGACTGACTTTTAGGTAATTTTAATTTTTAATTACAATTTCATATAGATAAACCAAAATGGGAAAATTGAAACAAACTATTTTCTTGTTTTTAACAGAGTAGAGTCACTTGGGCACCTCAGGATGAGTGACAAATTAAAAAGGACTATAAGTCTAAAGTCAGAAAACGACTTTGTGACATGTTGGCCAAAGCTAGGGCAAAAAGGTGTCCGACCTACTTGGATAGACGAGCAGCCATGGATTGAGCTTCTGAACTGTTGGGATTCACAACAATTCAAAGATAAATCAACTCAGAATAAAGTCAATAGGGCTTCAACTCATGGTGGAGCACTGCACTCCACAAGTCGAAAACTACATACAGATATTGTAGTGACCTTGGTAAGTACTTGTCACTACCTTATATGAAATTCATTTTACATTTGCAACCTATAATGCTTCTATTGTACAACATTATTAGGAATGTCAATATGGTCATCCTCTAGAACTTGATGAACTATTTATGGTCACCCACACAAATAAGAAGGGTAATTGGGTTGATACTCGTGCTCGTGAAACTTATGTAAGTTATTCTTTTAACATTTTTTATATATTTATATTTCACTACAAAAAACGTTGTATACGGTGACAATTATTTTCATATAAACTGGAATTTATAAACACCACATTATACGCGTATGACGGTTTCCCGAACCGTCATAGAACTGGTCATCACAAAGTTTAATGTGGTGGTCTTATGCTACCACAACAACACCCGTCACTTTAACACTTTGTTTAAAGTGACGGTTTTTATATGTAAATAGTGTCAATCATAATGGTCACAATTTAATTCATTGAAAAGTATTTCAGCGTCATTATATATGCAAATTGGACTTGAAATTGAAATTCCATTTGAATTAAAAATTTGATTTAGAATTGATGTTTAGGGTTTACAACCAGGTCCTCAAATTTGAATTGATATTTTTAATTGAAACAGGAAATTTGGTTGAGCTAAATCAACACAGTAGACACAATTTTATTTATATATATTGATAGCACCAGCTATAACCAGCTAGTCAGACGCCACACTTTATATTATTTAGACTAAATAAGTACTTAGTCTCAACTAAACAGACATTATATTTTTAATTTTTTTCATAAATCTTAGTATCAACTTTATGAGATACTATTTTAATTTAAATTTAAATTTAAATTCCGTCAAACTAGTTTTACTGAAATCGATATATTTGAATTAGTATATATATAAACTAGCTTCCTCAAAGTTAAGTTTAACTAATAACATAATATTTTTTATTTAGTAACGACTTATCATTTCTTTAACCGACGTTAGTTCCATGCACTAAAAGATATGTTAACATAATAACTTTAAGAGTTTCTTTTTAATTTAATAGCTACATGAACAATAAATCTTCATAATTGATCTATTAAATATATTGATCAATGATGATCATTTCAAAATCTCTTGGAATTATATCTCTCTTGAAAACTATGAAGTTAAACTTAGAAAGTTTAAGATAGTATTTTCAAGATATCTTGAAAATGTGACAAACATTAATTATCCACTATTTATTTATGAAGAATTTTTCCTCTCATTCTTTATAAAAAGGGAAACTTGTAAGGAAAAGAAAAAAAAAAAGGGAGAAGAGCAACATAGAGAGTAAATGAGGGTTGATATCCATCATAGTGTGAGATTAGAAATCCTAGTGAGAAGCTAGAGAGATATTGTATTTCATCATTCTTGTGTGAGATTAAGTGGTATCCTCATAGAGTGAAAGAAACAAATATTGTAATCCTACTTTCATAGTGGAGACTTTTTCTAGACAAGGTCCCATGGGTTTTTATTTCTCAAGTTAAGAAGGTTTTTCCACGTTAAAAGTTTTCGATGTCATTATTCTATTTTTCTCTATTTTCTATTATTTTCTTAGTGCTTTTGCAAGTACCTATTTTGTATCTATACCAAAAAGAAAATTAATTATGATTTTCCAAACAAACATCTATAGAATTCTTTAAAGAACTAACTCAATGTTTATATTAATAACAATTTAACATCAACTTCTTACCTTTTAGATCGATTTTTTAATGTCGCTAAAATAGGCTTGTTTATGATGTAATTTTTCAATGATATAGCAATATTTTTAACTTTTTTTTACTATGGGTGTCAAATATTACATTCAATATATTAATATTGAGTTATAGAATCTTGCTTAGACCATTTAGTATATATATTCATTGTTTTTTATGAAGTTCTTTTTACTATTTGAAATATTTTCTAGTAATTGTTTCTTATAGGATATTGGCCCATGTTCGTAATGACATGTAATACATTAACTACTTTTGTTCAATACGTCTACCACATGAGCCATGATCCTCGTCACTCCAAATTATCCCTAATTGCCATGTCTCTATGGATGAGCACCACACTAAATGATAGATGATATGATGAGCACCACACCAATAATTATAAATTATTTAGATTTTATAATTGATAGCTTAAAATCTTGATAGTTAATTAAATAAATTTAAAAAATATTTATTAATAATAGAAAATAATTTAGATATTAATATATTTTTAGTTTATAAAATAATATTTGTTCCCATACACCAACATAGTTCTACATCGTTCAGGAGTTGAGACCAATGACAGTTTATATACTTCCTCCTCCCTCAACCCACCGATACGCCTTTTAAGAATAAAACCGTGACGAAACACCGACCTCCAAAACAGACAATACCTCAGATGTAGTGATTAACCTTAGCAATGCTGTCCAACGGAAGTTGAGGTCAAAACATTATCTAACTTTGTTAATATAACAATTAATTAATCTTATACTAATATACAATCATCTGTATAAAACAATTTGATAAAAAAGTTGAGGTTGTAATAATGCACAAAATTGAATAGTGAGGCTGAATGTATAGCCAGAAGATCCAATCAATATAGCACATGTAAATCCATATAGATCCCATGATAATAGAGCTACATATAAAGCAAGTGAATGCTTTAGCTTTGTTCTGGTCATTGGCCACGGGGATTATGATAGCAAGTGTTCAACCTGGGTTATCCACATTTACACAGTGATGATGTAGACGTAAACAGAAGTGGATTATAGCTAAGCATAATGGTGAATGGTGAATGGAGGAAAATCTAAATCAGTTTCTCATAATTGTTGTTGACATGTGATGGACACAATCATGCATGTTGGAACTGTTCAGAAGTAGAAGACAAGCCACAGAGGAGACAAAGACTTTGGATCAAAAGCGAGTTAGAAAAGGACCCATCGAACCTATTTGGAAACCCAGTATTGGTGATTTCACAGGTGCATGCTCATCTTCCGGAAAGAAAGAAAAGTAGAGAATCATCTCGGTGCCCTCCTCAAATTGTGAGGGAAAGTGGATGATGTGTTAAAAGCCAATTTCTTTGCTTAACTTTTTCATGGCTGTCAATGTTTTATCAGTTTAAATTCTTCTTGGATAGATAAAAATAATATAAGATGTTTAATATCAGAAGAGAAGTTGAAAAATAGTTTTAGAAGATCACGAGATAGTTGCTTTTCATTTTTTAAGATATTTTTATTTAAATTTAATTAGTGACGTTTATTAAAAATTGGATTTTAAGTCTTAATCTTATAAAACCGGTTTATAAGGTGAAGTTTGCACCTACTTATAAAGTATGAAATGTTCTAATTTTTCTAGTCGATGTGGGATCTCCAACATACCCCATCATGCCGAGACTATTAGTCAACTTGTGTGTGAGACTATATATTTATGGGTAGTCTGATAACGGTCAGATAGCAGGTGACCTAATAAGCCCAACAAACTCTCACTAGGATAGACTCTAAATGATTCTAATACCATATTAAAAAGTGGATTTTAAGCCTAACTCAATCTTATAAAATTAGCTTATAAAGTGAGGTTTGCATTTACTTATAAACTATGAAATGTTCTATTTTCTAGTTGATGTAGGATCTCTAACAAAGTTGAGAATGTTTAAATTTTGACCTATTCCAATGTATATGTTTTGTTGATTTATTTAATTCATTTAAATCTAACAAAATACCATAGATGATATATAGATTTGTATTTGACTCTTTAAAACTCTAGAAGGATAGATTTTATGGGATAAAATGTAATAATAATAATCGAATAGGAAATTAATAATTATTTTTAAGATAAATTAATATGTATTTCTTTTTCATCTTCCTATGACGAGGTGATAAGTATAAAATACTCATGGTTTAGTGGAGTGGATAATCTAGTGACTCATGTTACTTAATTGAAAAAAACACAACATCAAGTTTATTGCATTGATGCATGAGTATGATAAGAGCATCTACTTATGCAAGTGGGTCTGATAAAAAAAAATCCAAATTTATTATCTAAATCAAAACGAAAAATGAATTTGAGTGAAAGAATTAGAGAATAAAATCTACAATATCATAGAAATAGGATTGGAAACAAATCATCTGACAAATTCGCGACAAAATGGAAAACAAAATTTGAAAATTCTAAAATGTTGAAAATTAAGAATTTGTGAACAATATCCAAGACAAAATATAATTATGAAATCCATGGAGCAAAGAAACCTATAAATGCATACAAACTTCAAGTCAAATCAGAATCAAATCCCATTGTGAAATCATAAAACAAAACATTTGACTTGTAAGAAATAAGGAAAAAAAGAATAACACCAATATTTTAATCACATAAATTAAGTTAATAAACTAATTTCATGTTTTTACACATTCTACAATAAAAAAAGAAATACGACATTACAAGAGTCCTAATCCTAGTCAAGAACAATACAACATAAAAAAGAAAAAAAATTATTGAATAAAATCACTTGGACAAATTTCATTAAACCATATAACCATGACGAAAAGGAAAAATGGTGATTTTTTTCGTGTAAGTTGATCAAACTATCGTCTTCATTGCATGATTATTACATAGAATTTCAAAAAAAGTGCTTTCGAAAATGTAAAGCTCTCAGAAAGGTCTCATTGTAGTTAAACTTTGAGTCAATATGTATTTAAAAAGAATAAGTAACATACATTTGCAAGTATGACGCTTTTAGCGAATTAAAAATTGTTTTAACCAATTAAAAGAAAATTTTATAAAGTTCCACCAAATTTTAGCCCATTATAAACCAAATTTTAACAAGTTAAAATCACTTAAAAGTGCAGTTTTAGTGATTTTAATATATTTAAATGTGTTTTAATTGATAAAAACAAAGCGGGCTTAATTTTTACAATGCTTAAGTGAATTTAATCAACTAAAACAAAGATGTAATTTAGTAAAACATTCTAGCTTGTAATCCCCAGAAAATTTAAGAACATTTTTAATCATCTAAAATTAACATATCATTAAAAGTACAACTACAATTTTAATATTTATTATTTAAAATGACCTCTTCTAAATTTAGTAAAAATATGTTCTCACGATATTTTATACAAAAATTATTGAGCAAAAACCAATTATATTGGGGGATAATAACAATATTTACTATTTAACATTTAAAAAAAAGAAAACTCGTTTCTCTTCTCTCCTATGTTTTTCTCATTGCCTTTAAATATGAAGATTATTTTCACTTTTCACCAACCTGATCACATTGTTTTATCTATTTCAAAAGAATAAATTTTTTTTGACACCGTAAATAATAAAAATATCTACTCTACAAGTATTTTGTTTAAATAAAATATTATATTATAATAAAATAATAATTTATTTTAGTATCAAATTATTACTTATTCTAAAACTGAAAAAAAAAACTCTTGCTAAGATTATTCGAACTAAGTGGAAGTAAAATTAAAGAAAAACAAAAAAACAATTTTATTTGCCTTTTAAATTTTTCAACCCGTTTAATTTAGTATTTATTTGATTTTCAATTTTCCTTATTTTTTTTTATTGGATTGATTTGATCATGAACATCCTAATTCTAGCACTAATTTATTGTGGTTCATTGAGATAAATAAGTACTACTTCAAACACGTTTAACAATCTTTCAATTTATTCACAAATTTGACTCCACAAAGAGATTAAAAAGAATTTATTTTTACAAGCACAAAAGAGAAGAGATTAACATTCACACTTAAATTGAGACAAAAATAAAAAGTATTCATTTGACTCTTCAGCCAAGTAAGATCTTTATTATTTGACCTCATTGTTTGACCTTAAAGTGGTGGCAACACCTCCGTGTCCCTGAGCCGCCGCCACAAACTGCTGCCGGCGTCAGCCGCCAAGAAGAACTCGTGATCGGTGGTTTCAGGGCACTGTGCAACAGAGGGTGTAATAATAGGGTATGGGAGTGCTGTGGGTTGAGTGGAGAAGCTCTCAATCTCAAAAAGATCAGAACTTGCATCACTGGCCGCATCATCATCCATGGCATGTGACTTGGAGGGGCTTGGAGGCTGGAACACATGCAAGGACTCTCGTGGCGGCGTGTCCTCTTCTTCATGAACAACGTTCAGAAGAATCTGGTGAGGTTTTGCGGATTTCGTGGAGTTTGCTGTTGCCATGACCAAAGGGAAAGTGAAGCATTCATTTGATGGCCGTCTAGCTTGGTTCATGGCAGGTTGGAATTGGAACAGCCTTTGAGATTTCAGCTCCTTTGGTGGTGGTGATGCTTTGTGATTCAAGGAACCATTGTGGATTTGGTTGTGTGAGAGGGTTTGAGGTTGTCGGGGTGAGGATTTGGGTCTTGGAGAGTTTATTCTTGTGTCTCCTTTGACTTGCACTGACTTTTTGTCATTGCAAGGGCATTTTCTTCTCAAAAGGCAAATGGGTTTTGACAGAGAAGTTCTGAGTTTCTTTGTGAGATTGGAGAGGGTTTGAGGAGGGTTTATAGCCGAGGTTGTAGTTTTCTGAGGGTGGTGGAATAACAAACCAGCCTTGTTGTTGAGAGTGGACTTGGATGAGGAAGGTGATGGAGTTGGAGTTGCAACATGGAATGAATGAGCTTTGTAGTTGTTGATCATGTTGTAGTAGTTACCATTGCCACCAAGTGATGATGAAGCAGAATCAGAGAATGACCTTGTGGACTTTGTGATGTCACTGTGTTCTGGATTGTGTTTGTGTTCTGTGTCCATGTTGAGCAGGGGAGAGACTCTACTGTTGCTGTTGATGGTTAGTTTTTGGATGTTGTCATTTTTGGTTTCACGGTTAAAGAAGTTGTGTGCACCAAAAGTTCTGAGCTCTGAGGTGGGATCATGGTGAAGGGCTCTGAGACCATTAGGCCTCATGGCATGGTGTGGTTGAGGTTTGTTTGGTTTATCAGATGTGAGATGATGAGGAGAGGAAAAAGATTCATTATTTCTGTCTTTGGAGGTGGGTGACTTTAGATTCAGGTTGGTATGAATTGCTCTTTCCATTTTTTGCACTCTTTTTCTTTATGAGGGGATGGAAAAGATGAAGATGAAACCAAACATTGGAAGTACAGACTCTGAAATTCCTTGTCCTCGTATATATTTATGTGACAGTGTGGGGTGTCCTGGGCTAGGTAATTTCACATATAGGTTGAACAGGAACCTAAGGAGTGAACGGATGTGGGAAAATTTTCTAGTACATTAAAAAGTAATACTTGAAATTTGTTTAATTCATTTTATCTTTAATTTTAGATTTTCATTTCTACCATATTTTACTTGTTACATGGTAAAAAGGTAGTGAAAGAAACATTTATCTTGTTGAAAAATTTAAGGTCCAATTCTGAGATAAAGTATTCTTACTCTCTAAATAATAGGTTTATTGAGTATAAGTCTTCCTCTAGATGATGAGTATGTCGGTCATAGAAGATCATTTTGATCAAAATTAGTGAGATTGACGAAAATGATAATTCTATTAGCGAAATATTTCATTATTTTTTATGTTCTTATTCAAACTGCATTTTGGGGTGACAGATAAATTAGTTAGGATTCAAAAGAATTTTCTTTGAGGGTGGGGATCAAAAGGAAGGAAGATTGCTTGGGCTTCTTGGCAAAAGGTATGTAAGCCTCGCGAATTTGAGGGGCTTGGTATTATTGATTTAAAGATTTTTAACCTGGCCCTGTTAGGTAAGTGAATTTGGAGGTTGGGTTCGAATAAGAGTGGTCTTTGGAAGGAGATTCTTGATTCTAAATATGGTGGTTGGAGATGCTTGAGAGAGGAAGGAAAAAGTCGTAGGAGTTCTCTTTGGTGGAAAGACTTGAAAGAGGTGTGGGCCTCCGAGGGTTGGTGAAGAAGTTTTGAAGATGGGTTCAAATGGAAAGTTGGTGATGGAAAGGTTATTTCCTTCTGGGAGGATAATTGGTTGGGGTTTGATGCGTTAAAGAGAGCCTTTCTGAGACTGTACTCTCTATGTTTGACCAAAGATGCAAAGGTGGCAGAGCTTGAATCTTGGTATAATGGTGTTTGGGTTTGGAATTTAGTCTGGTGAAGACCTTTTTTCGATTGGGAGAAGCCTTTGGTGGATCAGTTTTGGTAGGTTTTGCAAGATGTTAGGTTGGTTTTGGGAGAGACGGATAGTTGGGTTTGGAAGGTCGGGGGGTCTTCAGACGTTTTCAGTTAATTATGCTTATATTCATGTTAGGAGGGATAGTGAGGTAGAAGGTTCTTCGGTATTCAGTAAGTTGTGGAGGTGTAACGTCGTGTCTTCTGCTTTAGTTACTGCTTAGAGGCTTTTGGAAAATAAGATCGCTTCTAGGGTCAATCTGGAAAGGCGAGGGGTGATGGTTGAAACTACTTTGTGTTGTCTGTGTAGGAAGGAGGAAAAGTCTTACCGTCATTTGTTCTTCAATTGCAGTTTTTGCTTGGCCTGTTTGGTGTTGTTGCTATAAGTGGTTTGGAGTGTCGTTTGTGTTTCACATTGACCCTATGCCCAACTTTGCTCAATTTAGAATGAATCAGTCTTCTAAATCAGTTAATGTTGTGTGGAGTACAATTTGGGTGGGGGTTGTGAGTGAAATTTAGAATCACAGGAATTTCATCATTTTCAAAAGAGGAGTGACAGATGTGTCAGAAGTGTTTGCAACGGTGCAAGTAAAGGTTTGGTCTTGGTTCTATGCAAAATCTCGTTCTGCTTCGTTTTCCTATTCTGTTTGGTGTTTAGAACCTTTGGCGTGCATGATGATGGTTTCTTGACGTTTTTTAGGTTGTTAGTTTGGTTAGTACTTTTGCTGGTTAGGCAGACGGTTCTAGTTAAAAGTTGGTTATTGTGTATTTTTGTATAAGGGTTGAACTACCCCTGAAATGGTTTAAATTTATTTATTGTTTATTGTTGATAAAAAAAATTAGTCACTATAGCAATTAATTATTTTTTATTTTAAAAAATTAGTTTCTATTTCATGATTTTCTTGTAGTATTAGTATTATCATTATTGTTATTATTAGTATCATTCGAAATTAAATTTACCCAATTTTAAAATAAAAGATCAAGTCGAAAAATTATAAACAGTAAAAAACCAAATTTTGTCGCATTGTATCTTTTTCTTTTAAACTGCCTCTTTTGATTTGGTGGGAAGTTTTGAGAGTTCAAAAAAATCAACTCCAACGAAATTAAACCATATATTTATTTATTGCTTTTGATTTATGTTTTTTAATGCAACTAAATTTCTTCTATTATAATTGAAGTCATAATTGAATTTGATTATGCTTTAGGTGTAAATCTTGACATTTGCCAATTGAAATTATTGTTAGTGTTACACTGTTGTAATTGACTTTCTAAGCCTCTAACTTTTTAATTACAGTACAAAGTTAATTGATTTTTTAGAGGGAGTACAATTAATGTGTAAAGTTTTGTTTTGAATTTTTTTTTCATTGTTAATTGTTGTGATAAAAAAGTCAATAAATAAAAAAAAATGAAAAATGTGTCAAACATATAAGTAAAGCACATTAAATTGAAATAAAGAACAAAAGAGTAAACTCAAAGTTAAAAATGAATGAATTGTGTTGTGTATTCAATAATAAGCATTATTACATATATTATAACGTGTCTTTGTTTCACTGTATGTGCATATGAACAATTCTCACAATTATAAAGGGTTATAAAATGGTTATAAATAGGTAGATCTATGAAATAAAAATATGGATAATATATACATACGAGTATTGATTTACCAAATGATATTAGGTCGTCAAATAACCTTTTAATGGATATCTACAAGTGTCATAAGCCTCTATTGGATGGTGTTTACTATTATCAAATGATTTATCTTAGAAATGTTGAAGCTATTAAGTTGTATTTGATGAATACAACTTGTGATTAAAGAATCTTGAAGATAGAAGTCTTAAATAGGTTTAGAGTGTGTTATTCTTTAGTATTGCATGTAAGTTTTTCTTTAGATATTTTGACCTTTCATATTTTTAAGAAAAATGTTTTCAAGGTGTTTAGAAGTTATCTTAATGACATGATCATTTTAATTGATTAAAAGATGTTTTAATTCATTAAAATGTTTTTATGTAATGTCTGAAATAACTGGAGACCGCATTTTAATCAATTAGAATTACTTAAAGTCATAACTAGTTTTGAAACTTGGTTTTAATCTATTAAAATGAGTTTTTAATAGACAAAAATTTTCCTAAGCTTTCACAAGATTTTGGACCATGTTATTTTAATAGATTAAATGACAATTTAATCCATTCATTTCACAAGTAAGTGAAATTAATAAATTAAAACATAATTTTAATCCATTAAAAATGTTAGTTTAAATTTATATAACTCTCACATTTTTATACTTTTATTATGATTTTTGAACTTACGCTTTTGAAATCTTTTCTACTATCGAAAAAGAGTTATTTCTAAGCTAGAAAATATTTCTTAGAGCTTTCTTGAGGTTATTTTGGAATCATTAACTTTGTGGGAAAGAAAAACATTATCATTCATCTGAGTTTAAACTTTTGTTGCTTAATGCGGTTCAGGTGAATTTGTTCCGTTGTAATATTTTTGTTTTTCGTACTGTGTAGTTGGTCCTGGATAGGATTTCCAGTTTCAGTTCAGGACTGGGGTAGAAAATCAATCTTGTAGGGTTCAAGAAGTGATTTCTTATGTTATTTTTGTATTGATTGAAAGTTTGTAAAACTTTGGAATAGTGTAAGTTTGGCTAGTGTGACTGGGCAACTAGATGTCGTTTTTGAATAATAGTGAACCAATACAAAATAATTTGTGTATCTCTTCTTCCCTCTCTTGTTACTGCTTTTTACAAATCATAATTATTCTTTTGACTATTGGTTTTGAAACAGGTTAATAAAAGCAACCAAATATGAAAATCAATTGAACCATTTTAAAGTTTTTTTTTAAATCAATGATAGTTCAATTCACTCACTCACTTCTTAAACCCAATCCTTTTATTTTGACAAGAAAGAGTTTAGTACATCAAGATCTAGAAAACTCCCCTTTTGACTGCAACTACTTTTCATGGAATTACTACCAACATTTGATATTGAACAAGTCCAAGCAATGTATGAACTTGCTTAAGGGAACATGCTTCATGAAGACATCCACTGGTTTTCCTTGATGTCAATCTTTTTAACTTTAATCCCCTTCTTTTTATATAGAAAGTGATATCTGATGCTAATATAATTTATCGTCTATGTTGCACAAGATCCTTGGTCAGACAAATAGTACTCAAACTAGCATAGTTGAGTGAAACTTTAATTGACCATCAGACCCTTTAACCATATACCTCCTTAGTGGCCACTAATCAAGAGTTAACTCCACTAAACATGATTAACAACTCTTAATTCTTTGAAATTAGGGAATGCACATGGGTAGTTCCTTGAATTTAGTGAAATGTAATTATTACATGTGAAAAACAATGATTACTTGCATGAGTTGGCACATGTAGTGCCACTTGTAAAGATTTAATGGTCACATATGTGTCTCCAAAGTTTGAAGAGTCAAATGGAAAAGTCTAACTAACCCATGTGTTCATATGAGTGTCATGTGTTAGTTTAGAAGCTTTAAAAGTCACTTCTAACTCTACATTTTAGACCATGGTTCCTCATGTTCTAACCATAAAGTGCTAACTTCTCTCAAGTTCCCCTAAAAACTAAGAGCTACTTATAGGAATTATTTAATCTCATCTTCTAAGGTCTTGAGTCTCCCTCTAGTCAAGCTTTCTTGGAATCTCTCTTATTTCTTCTTGTTTATTTTATTTGCCATGTTTCTTGTTTGAATTCCATTAAGCTCGTATTCTCTTTCTTCCTTAGGTACTTCTTCATCTCTATTTATATCAATGATGTCCAAGGTGTTACTACAAGAAAGACACAAAATTTACAATGCCATCAATCTTTATCAACGTTGTACCTCCAACATATTATTTTCATTATGTGCATCCAAGCATTTAC
>Ga0123341_1003369_pt1 | contig 13672 bp, 7 predicted proteins | sample Turbeapinknodule_FD_89959 | JGI IMG/M metagenome (GOLD analysis project Ga0123341, IMG submission 89959) | Root nodule microbial communities of legume samples collected from Mexico - Turtle bean Mexico pink nodule | ecosystem: Host-associated > Plants > Roots > Nodule | place: Mexico: Nepantla... | reverse complement strand
TTATAGGACCATGATAAAAAAAAATTGCTTAATATTTTAGTTAAAAGGAGTATTAAACATCTATATTTTATTTTATTTTATTTTTTAATAATTTTGAAATATATATCTGAAAACGAGTTAAACAAAAAATTAAACATTTTTCTTACATGAATGTTGAAGTACTCACGCAAATTTCAGTTTTTGTTTTGTTTTTCAAGATATTTTCTTCAAAGAAAAAATTATTCAAAGCACTAAATAGATGTCTCTAAATAAAAAATAATTTTTGCTTTATTAAATTAGAGAGACTAATATATAAACAAGAAAAAAATTCTCACAATCCAGACTTATTTTGATGTAACAACATTCATTATACATATAATAAAAAATAATTTCACTCTATCTACTAAAGATGTAATACTAGCATGACTTTTTTTGTTTATATTGTTATTTAATCATTAATTAATATGAACTTTTAGAATAACTTGTCAATTTTCTATTAAGTGAAGTTATTTAACACATTATTTTGATGGCTGTTTTTTTTTTGGCTAGTTTTGGTTTTTTGGGTAGATATTATCTTGATAAATATTGAATGTGACAAGAAAATACTTTTATGCTGAGATTAGTAGTTGGACAAATCAATTAATAAAGAATTGAATAATGGTAGTAAATGAATTGTACTTTTTTATTTTTTTTTTAGTATAGTATCTATTATATTCTATTTTAAATGTTTTGAAAATCAATTGCCTGAAATTATAGTTGTCATATTCATATCTCAATTAGTTATTCTTGGAGATTCACATTTTGAAATAAATTTCTAAAAAAGATGGTCGAATAAAAGATAAAAATTATTGTTACGCACTCTAATAAAACAAATTAAGAATTAGTCATGTATGAATTATTTAGTTGATACTATATTCATTTTACCAACTCTAAAAAATCAGATTGAGAATGTCGAAAATAATTAGATGAAATTAAAAAAGTCATTATAATAGTGAGATAGAAAAATCCCTTAAACAAAATTTTAATAAATTGATGTATATTTTATTAGTCTATTAATTATTCTGTGTTATACACTATTTTTTTATTCATTTTATATGTTTTTATTATTTAATTTATTTTTAGGAATATATTGCCCTTATATTTTATATTTATATGATTTAATTTATATCGAGTGCATACAGGTTGTTATACTTTATATTTCTAACATTTATTTTATTTCTAATGCATACTAGTCATTTTATTTTATATTTTGAAACAAGTAATTCGAAAGTCATTTAAATAATAGTAAAATAATTATTTTAAAAATTGTGTGAATGCATGTTAAAAAATAAAGGAGGCATGAAGTAAAAGCCTTGCATATTTGCTTCCTTGTAAAAGTCCAATAGTTATCATACACATGTAATTTTGGTTTGATGATAAACATGTTAAGTAAAGTAAATATATAATAATTAAAACTATCTAAATAATATATTTTTTTATCAAACTGAAGATAAGACAATCTTAAGAATTAAGTAAAACATCTTCCATCAAATATTTATACATCTTCCATCAAATATTTATAAACACATGATTCTAAAAAAACTTTATATCAATTTCTTAAGTCCAATAATATTTATTAAGTTTTGATTCTTCTAATACATTAAAAAATATCATAGTATTATCTATCATGTTATGTTATAGATAATCAATATATTAAGATTCGTATCTAATATATTGAGTAATATATTCAGTTCCACATTAGTAACACATAGTAACATATATTCAAATAAAAAGAATCATAATAACAACAAAATCATTACCAAGTCTTGCTAACTTTGGTCTCTTTAAAGAACAATGTTACAACATATTCAACTATTGCTCAACATATATCTTATAAAGTTATATTTTTTTTCACAGTTTTCTATGAAAAACAGAAGAAGAATTTTTAATTTTAATGATTCTTGGAGACTTATTATATACATTACTTTTGTACTCAATAAATATTTTTTTACCATTTACTTATACCTTGTTTGTGTATTTAGTTTTAGAAATTCTTTATAAACTGTTTTGTAGGATTATATTTTTACATCATAACTATTTATGATATATTATTGTAAGTTTAGGATAATATTTTTTCTGTTACTTATTACTTTCTTATTAAGTTGTTATTCCTGGTGTTGATATTTTCATTTTTCATATTTGTTTAACAATTGTTCTTTTCAAGTATAATAATAAGTGAGTAGATTTTTTATTACACTAATTCAAAAATATTTGTTTATATATATATATATATATCCTAATTACTACTGCACATATTTAATTTGATTAAAAATCATTATTATTTTATTAATTAACAGCTTCTTGAAAATTAATAAATAAATTCGAACTATTAAAAATTATATACCTCTCGAAGTCCTTTACACAATCATTAATATTAATATACTTTGTTATTATCATAATATTTCTAGAAAAAAATTTCTTAAAAAAAATAACAAACTCATTCAGAAATATCATCTCCGACTCAATAAAAAAATAAGGTTGAATTAGAGTATTATTCTTAATATAAATTTTAAAAAATAACTTCATTCTATCTTAAACATTTACATAAAATAAAATAAAAAACATTGAATTACCCTAGAGAATAAATATATTAGCCATACTATTTGGGTACAAGATCATTCTAATTTTAAAACTTGAATATTATTTACAGTAATTATTAATAAAATAATGCATATAGTTTATAAAATGTGATTTAGATATAGTTTGTAAAATGAGCTTAAAATAAATTGTTTAAAAGAATTGATTTGGTGATTTAAAAAAGGAATAAATGGAAGTACCCCTAATTAGTGTGGTAGAAAACGTGGTGGTTCTGTGGAAAATGTTGTGTGCATCATTAGCATGTTCTAGTTAAGACTACTGCAAATCAATATAACATATCCTTACATTGGAACAAGGGTTACAATTAGGAGTTTCTTCAACTTCTGTTATTCTTATTCACTCTTATTTCTCAATTCAAACCCTATCCCTAATTCTGCATTTTCTACACACTTATTAACCGGAATGGCCGAGATTCAGCCGCCGGAGGGGCAAATAAACGGTGCCGGAGGAACCCTAATTCTTCATTCCTTGGAGCCCGCCATCGGATCCAAACGACAGCGGCGCCCGAGCGTCCGATTGGGCGACATCGGTGGCGACCAGCCCTATGATTCCACGCGCCGCAACACAAAGCCTTGGAAACTCGCCTTCGACGGCCATCACCACCACCACCACCACCGCAGCAAAGACAAGGACCCAGGTAAACCCTCCAAGACTCGTCCTTTAACGAACCTGAGCGAGTTTAACGAAACCCTAGAAGTCTCGAACGACCGAGAAGCGGGGAACGTGGACTCTGTTGCAATTGGCAGCTGGAAGGTTAAGGAGTCCAAGAAGAGGGGCTCTGTGGCCACCAAAAGGGTCAGATCGAATTGGGTTTCGCGAATCGAGGACGGTGGTGGGGATAATGGTGGCGGAGAAGGGGAGGGAGAGAAGTATAATAACGGAGACGAAGAAGGCGAGGACGATGATGGGTATCGGGAATTTGAGGTTGAGAATTCGGAGAGCCCTCTGAAGGAGCAAAGCCCTATTCATAGTATGGAGAATCTGGGGGTTGATGGGCATAGGAGGGTTTTTAAGGGTAGGGAAAGGGAACAACAGCATGACGGGGTTGAGCTATCTGCGCCGTCTGATACTGATGTTAGGGATTGGAAGTGTGGGGATAGGAATAACGAGAATGGTGGTGGAAGGGTTAGGGGCGGTGAAGATGGGGTTAGGGTTTGGCTTAATGGACTGGGGTTAGGGAGATATGCACCCGTGTTTGAAGTGCATGAGGTGGATGATGAGATTTTGCCCATGTTGACTCTAGAGGATCTGAAAGATATGGGGATTAGTGCTGTTGGGTCCAGGAGAAAAATGTACACGGCCATTCAGAAGCTCGGGAAGGGCTTCTCCTGAGCTGAGATTGTTTTTGGTGATGCCCTGCCTGCTGATGTAGATTCTCAGCCGTAGTGAATTCAGATGCTTGTGTCTGAACTGAACTGAGTTTTAGTATGTTCTTCCATAACTCTTTTTTCTAGGGTTGGAAATGTTAGGACCTCACATGTTGTTTGAGAAACAAACATCCTTCTTGAAATCCAGTGCAAGTATATATAACTCTGCGAATTTTGTTGGAGCTATTCATTGAATTTTTTTTTTGTCTGAAGCAATTCTAGATTTCTAGTTGTTGTATTTCATTGATGACTTGGATCGGTGACGTGAAGAGACAACATATATGGTATAATGCAATTGGAAAGTTTTTTCCATGAAAGAAAAGGGGCATGCTGTTTAATTTTCTCATTTTGTCCATGGAATGCCGACTATGCCATCATATCTACACAGTACGCTTTCTAAAATGTTGCGTGGGTAATGTAGTCTGTTTTTTAGGACTTACAATGCTTTGAGAATAAATAACTTCTCCTCTCAAAATGTAGCATTTCAGGTGTTATTCTCCAGGTAAATTAATTACAACACTTTAGCACATGTATTTTGTAGATATGATCGTAGTTTGGTATGTTTTTATTTGATTATCGTGGTATTTATTCATATTCATTTATTCAGAATTTAATTGTTGCTTGCAGTAAATTCTATTGGCAACTTCTGTTTTACTAATGTTCAACGTCTAATAACAAGACGCATTCAAGTTTGCAATGATGTAAATTCTGTTTGTGTTGGCCACATCTGTTTCTCTTGCCACGTTCAACAATGTTTTATATTTTAACCAGGATGTTGGAATTAACTGAGCTGATGTTTAGTTACCTTTTTGTCGTTGTTGCATCTAAAACTTATTGTCTTGTGTGGATGTCCTATGGTTATGAATACTTGCAATTATATATTTTTACATAGCAGGAGTGACTTTGGAAGAAATGATATAAAGTATTTAATGCTTCAACTGAATTCTTTGTCTTGTATATCCAGTGATGGGGGCACCATCTAAAAGTGGAAAATTTGGTTGTGCGTAGTGGATCATGAGTGAGTATCTTACTATTTGTTGATGCTCCCTGAAATTTGAGTAATTTCTGCTGTGTTTTCTGCTATATCCATCTCTGGGTTAACATATTTTAAAATTATTTTAACATGGTGGATCAATTTGATAAAAGCTTAATGAAGTTGGAGAAGGAAGCTCCATTGAGAGGATGAATGCTTTCAAATAAACTAACATGTTTGCCTTGTACTTGATTATATTAAGAATAAATTAGCATAGCCTAGACAGAACGACCTTAAGGCACTTATGCGAAGATGTGTGGGATCCTGTTGATAGGACCCGAGTATTTTGATTGTTTGTCTTGCTAGGAGATTAACTGATTAATAGAGGTAACAATTTGGAAGTTGAAGAATATGCTTAAGATTGCATTAATGGAGTGCAAACAGCTTATGAAGAGAAGGTAAATTACGCGGTAATAATGGCGATATTCCTAGCAGTAGTGGAGTAGTATATTTTGTTGAGCATACCACCGTCACTGTTGAAACCACCACATGATACGTTCTTTCTATTGTTCACATCAGTGTTTCAAAGACATCAAATGAAAAAAGGTTTTCAAATCATTATATTTCAATTATGGTAACCATTGGAGACAAGAATCAAAAGTACAGCCTAAGTTAAGGAGTGCAATTCAATTTACATGACCATGGCGTACCAAATTCCAAAAGACAAGACTAAACCAGATTTGTTGTCCTGTAATCTATCTCGGTTGAAGCATGCTTGAATAACTTCATCAAAATGAGCGTATCAATATTACAATGAGTATTTGTATCTCTCAGTGTTACACCTCTCGAGATTAGTAATTCTCATGGAAACAAAGAACACTTTAAAAGAGAGTACAAACAAAATTCGAGAATTTCAATAGTTTAGACTGAACCCACTAGACTATTAGACTATAGTTTTTGTATTCTCACCCTTATTACTTGAATTGTTTGACTTGTCTTGTTTTCGATTTTCACCTTCAAACTCTTTGTATCCCTTTGTATAATCTTTCAAAATCTATCATTTGATGCTTTGAATTAGTTAAGTTTGGATTTTGTAATATCCTTATATCTTATTTATATCTTATTTGTGTGTTATAAGTTTGAATTTGCAATTTTTATATTTGTTTTTGCTTCTAATATATTTAAGAAACTAATATAAAAATGTTGCAATTTGCAACATGAGTTAGTAAAATAAATTAAAATATGGTCAGATTTTTTTTTAATCCCCAATAACATGTGAAACTAAAAACAAAGTACCTGATATTTATAATTTAGAAATATTCATAATATATCACTCCTAATAAAATCTAATTTTAAATCTGATTTTCTAAAAACATGTTAATATAATTTTTTATATATATAATATCACTTTGATTGTCCTTCATCTAACATGTAGATGAATAAAACTATAAATGCTCAAGGAGTATATATTATACTACTATAATTTTTACTAATAATATTAGTCATCTAAATTATAAATAAAATATATCATTTAAATCACAAATAACACGTATGTCAATTTTGTTAAACAATTAACCAGTCTTATCATCGTGGACAAAATATTGTTACAATGTAAGGGTATAAAATATTGTTAAAACAATTAAGATATAAATAAATCATTCTGTTATTTGTTATTATCAAAACATAAATTTTACATATATTATTTTATCATGAGACTGTATAATGGATAATAGAGAATCTAGTGTCTCAACAAATCATTTAGTCAAATAGTTCAATATCTCAGCAACTCTAACATGAGATGTCGCGAACTTTGATAACACTCATATTACCTTCCTATAATTTTCACGGGGATTGTGGCACTGTGTTTGTTTGGCATGGTTTTCATTGGTATCCTTTGGTGATATTAATGTTTGAACCATTACATATTGTAACTGCTGTCGTTTAAAATCATAATAGAAAAAACATTCTTGCATATGGTATTTCCTTTCATTATTATTCCAACTTTAACTGTAATTGTCTAGTCTCAATTTTCATTGATATTGGTTTTTATTTGTCTTCTTATTAGTACATGTTTACTCAACTCTTATTCAATTAAAAATCTGGCATTCTAATATACAAATATAACTCATTAGTTTAAACACATTTCAGTTACATTTAATGGTTTAAAAAAATTTAATATTCTATAAATGATGCAGACCATTAATCTTGATATTCATTAGACATCAAATGAAGTCGAGATTCATTATATTTTAAATTTATGAGTTATAAATGATGAATATGATCCATGAACCAAAGAGTTTACCACAAAACCTGGACAATAGCGAGCTGATCCATACTTTACACCCATCTTACATTTAAGACCTTTTCTTTTTTCTATCTCTCCTTGTTCCATAGTCATTGGAGTGTGGGAAAGAACAACACGAATATACAAATCTAATGAAGATCTAGCGTTATACATCATACAACAAAGACTTGTCAATTGAAATACATAACAAAGGGATCATCAACATGGGAAAACAAAGAATAAATAAAAATCACAATATACAGGGTCAAAAATCATTCCTTTCCTCATTCTAGGATGCCAAAATCCAAAGAAACAGATTAATTGCTTCTAAATAATAAATCAAATGAATGACCAATTGTTGATAGCTTGAATGAACGGAAAACTTTCCAAGACGTAGCCATCTGGGAGTCTGCAGTATTACTTCTCCTCACTTTGTCTATGGCAGGATCATGACTTATAACAGATCCAGAAGGTTTTGAATCAAATATGGTAGAGGCTGTGGAAGTTTCGGTGGCTCCAAATGAAACAGCTCCTTTATTTGATGCATCCAGTGGATATCCAACAGCTCCATCCTGATGAGGAGGTGGGAATTTCTCACTCTTACTTTTTGCATTTGCATGGGTCACAACTCTCCACCTCTGAAAAAAGACACATGTAAATTGTAATGTTGCTCAAGCAAATAAGAAAAAGCTGAAGTGGAAAGCTTGGTAACCATAAAATGGACACAAAATTCATCAGAGAGCTATACATTAAAGAGACAATACATCACAAAAAATGTTTTTTGAAGCCAAGCTGCATAATACCAGAGAATCCAAGGCAAAAAAATGGTGCTAAAGAATGTAGGTCTCAGGTTCCGGAGAGTTTTATAGTTTATAGATTTTTTTATCATGAATATTGGTGCAAGTGTATAGAGTAAAATGGATGCTCAGACTTAGAATATACATTAAAAATGTGTGAATGAACTAGGGTGTGTAAAGGAACAGAAAATTAAACTTAACAACAGCATAACTAAAGTGATTCTCGAGTAAATATGGAGAAAAAAAAATCTAACAGAAACATCTGATCTGGCATACATCTAAGTTTGCTTGGATCTCTGCATTGGCTTCCGGGGCTGGAATGGCCAAACTACGCTCGCGTACTCTAACCCTTTTGGCACTATCAACTGCATTGGTTTTTCCACTTAGAGCCTTTTGCCTGAAAATGGTAAAAAATACAAGTTTTAATAGCACCAAGACAAAAGCATCTACAAGTTACCAAAGGCAATACTGAATAATATAACCTTCTTGCTTCTTCATCTCTCAGTTTTATATCCAATTCTTTGGTAGGAGGATACTTTGGCAAACTAGATGGTTCACAAGTATAGGGCTCAGTGGTAAAGAACTGCAAATAGAAAATAGTTGTGAATTAATACATTACATCTCAAATATATAACACTAATCCACAGTAATCACTCACCTCACTATTTAGAGCAGAGGAGGTAGTGCCACGATCATTAGGATCTATTGCAAGAAGAGTTTCAATCAGAGGTAACGAAGAAGAAGGGAGATCCTTGAATGTTTCTAAAATGTTTCTTTTATAAGGTTGCTGTGGCTTAAAGAGTGTAGCATTTGGCAATCTATATTTCTTCCAATATTCCTCAGATGGAGAGCCACATAACTTAAATATTTTGTGCAGCTGCTCAACCTAGGTCCAAGCAATTAAAATATCAGCCACTCTTCCAGAAAATATGCATTGCAAGATATAAAATACAGAAATATTAAAACATAAATTTGATATTATATGAACTTCCTAAAGCTTGGTAAAGGTGCAGTGTATTCAAATGCTTAAACATTCTCGTATAAAACTGGCTTGTAAGGTGATGATTGCCCACTCATCAAATTTATATTATAATAAAAAGTGAATTTTAAGTCTAACTCATCTCATTCTCACAAAACCAATTTAAAAGATGAGGATTGTCCACTTATATACTCTAAATTGAACTTATTTTTTTTTGTCTAAGTGGGATCTCCAACATTTTAAGTTGCTTCTCTTTATTTTCTGAGTGCAATCTGGTTTCTGCCTTTAGGCCTATAAACCATATCTGGTCAGCGGTCCATCATGATAAAAGGTGAGTGCCATTGATCAAAAGAAAAAGTAATCATGTTGATGAAACAGTCCATCCTTAGCCCCCCACTTCACCAACTTGGTTGGTGACTAAAAGCAACTTAACAGTAAAATGGGGGAAAAAAGGAATTCTGCCCACATGTAAGGACTCACAAGTAATTTCAGGTATGGAAAAATTATGAACAAGCAAGGTGATGCATCAATCAAGTCAGTGCCTGACGTAAATGAGAACAGATAAGATGTCATTGCAGTCATTATTAGTCTTTAAAATTTGATACAAACTTTTGGACAAAAAAATATGAAGAAAAACAAAATTCTTCTTAAGCTAATGGTATTTAATAACAAGTTAAAAAAAATAAAAGTTTAGAGAACTTATATGAAAAACTTGTATAAATTAGCTTATGCACAATCTAACTGTAACTTACAGAAAAAGCCGTTTGTTCTTTTTGTTATTTTTCTCACCTAGGAATGTTTATGGATAAGTTTATCTAAAGAGTTCAAAGTCACTCACGCAACAACACAAAGAACAAACCTCTGTTCGGCCAGGCATGATTGGCTTTCCCGCAAGCAGCTCTGCCAAAATGCAGCCAGCACTCCAAAGGTCGACACCAACGCCATATGATGTAGCCCCTAGAAGAAGCTCAGGAGGACGGTACCAAAGGGTCACAACTCTACTGGTCATAGGATGTTTTTGTTTAGGATCATAGAAAGTTGCCAATCCAAAATCTGCAATTTTAAGTATTCCTTCGTTGTCAATGAGCAGATTGGAACCCTTAATATCACGGTGCAGAACACCTCTGCTGTGGCAATGCTCAAGGCCAGATAGCAATTGCTTCATATAACATTTGATCTGTCATATAGAACATACTGAGAAACAATCAGCCTATCAGTACAACTTTTCCTTACATTTTTCAATATGAAATATTAGTCCTCCCTTCTGTTCTTACTTTCAAAAGGCACTACTGTTTCACATAACTTCACCATGAAACCAAGCAATAAAACTGTATCATTTAACATTCTTCTTGCAACATTACAAAATGTAAGATCATCACCATCCAAATGGATAAAGTATTACATGGTCTCAGACCACCATGTAGTCATATTCCTGCTCAGTCTTGGTATGTAGCCCAGTCTTTCAATTTACAGAAAAGAGTTAATAAAACTCGATAATGTGTCATGTCAAAATGGAATGGAGATTATGGCAGTCGGGGACCATATAATAATTTTTACCTCCCTATATGATATGCAAACTAGGGACAAATGATAATGTAAATTATACATACATACATTTTTTTAAACTATAACATTGATACGTACATACTTTGGTTATAAACAACCAAAGGAATTCTTTAGGGATTAGATGGAATTTGAACATAAAAGTAAACATATTCCACCTTATTTTAAAAAAATTCCCTACAGAATTCCCATCATTTAAAAACCAAAGCACTTCAATGCATGATACTTTGAATTCATTTAAAAATTGAACTCCACTCTCAAAATTCTCCTTCCAAACAAGCATAAAGTAAAGAAAGTTCTTTCCTTCGGTATACTTGCATGGATAAAGCAAAACTTCCGAATCAAGTGCCGAACTCATTTTATGGAGTGATGTGACACGGGAAACTTCAGAGCAAGACTCATACAAAATCAAAAGTAATGAACACGCTCGCGACAGTGAATGTAAGGGACCCAACAAGAGCTTGTCTTGAAAGCTTAAGGAGCAATAAACGATCCAGTAAACAAAAGAGCTTCGAGTTTTATAACAATACAACAAAATGGCGATGAAAGATGGAAAAGAAAAATTTGGAAAAATGAGCATAAAATAGTGGTACCTGTGGCTCAGAGAATTTGAAACCCACACCAGCTGCAAGACCAGCAAGATCATGTTCCATGTACTCAAATACCAAGTAAAGACTGGATGATATTCTTGAAGTAACCAACCCCTCAAGCTTCACAACATTGGGGTGATCAAGCCTCCTCAAAACAAGAATCTCTCTTGCCATGAACTTCACACTCTCTGCCTCCAAATTGTCAAATCTAACCTTCTTCAAAGCCACTATTTTCCCAGTTACAAGGTCCCTTGCTTTATACACATTGCTATAAGTCCCTTGGCCAATCTGAACCACACCCAAAACCAAACAACACAAACATCAACAATAAAACCTTTTTTCCACTACACGAGTCAGCTACATAAACCACGTAGCGTCATTCAGCTCGACTTAAGAAACTATCTAAAAGAAGAACAAAAACAACACAAACAATCATTTAAGAAAACTTTTATTATTATTATTATTATTATTATTATTATTTATTTATTTATTTTTTGGAAACTGGAGTTAAGCTTCGAAGTTCAAACTTGAAAACACTTACCTTAGCAAGCTTCTCGAACGTGTTGGCACGGCGAGGAGTCCAGTCTCCAAGTGCGTCGCCGGCGACGACCACCAGCCACGGCGGCCACCCTTGGTGGCTCGTGATGAATGACTCAAGTCGAGGTCTCCGGCGCTCCGGCGCCAGAGCCTCCTGCTTCTCCTGAATCTTAACGGCATTATTTCCGCCGCCGGCAGTGGCGGTTTTATGCCGTCGACAGTCGACAGAATCCGCCGGCTTCCGAAGGGCGCAACCCATCTGTCAGAGGTGGTGGCGGCTGTGGGTGGCGGTGGCAGGGTGTGGAAGACGCATGGAGGTGCCGTCAGCCGTGAGGGAGGTGATTGCCGGCGAATGAGTGATGATTCAAAGGTTTGTTTGTTGTTTAAGAATAAAAATGATTTTTGAGGTAAGGAGTTTGAGGATGTCACAAATTCGCAATGTAGCTCTTTTTTTTTACATCAATTCGCATGCCACTCTATTATTATTACTGTACTTCACACACTATCCAGTACTAATAACTGTTCCAACAAAACACTGCATACTTAATGACATCATCATTTTATCGTTGAAATTCCAAAGTGTCATCTCTGTAGAACTTTTTATTATAAATTATTAAAAACAACACTGATCTATACACACTGAGATATTATATTCAAATTTATTTATACATTTTAATATTCAAAGATATATATTAGGGACATAACATAAATGTTAATATATTTTGTTTTTTTCAAAGAGGGTAAATTAATTTTTATTAGAAGAATTGAAATGTGCAGTTGAATGAAAAAAGAGAGATTGTGAAGGAAAAGGTGGAAAGCAAAACGACGCAGCATAGCATGATGGAATGGCATGGCATGATGAGGACGTAGATTTTGGGAGAAAAAGGTTAAGTGCTTTTCTTGGGTTCTGAAGGTCAATTATTGGTTAATGTTTGCATGTAGTGTATAAGAACTAAACTGCTACTCACACAAAGTTTATTAATTAAATTCTGTTCTTACATTAAATGCAGATTTAAGCTATATATACCTGAAATTAACTCATCTACTTCCCACTCCACCTACCACCACTACCATAATAATCTCCATTTATTCATTCATAGTGTCTATGTTTAGAAGGAAAAACAATACTTTTAGAGAGAATTTTAAATATTTTATAAAAATATATTTTTGAATAATTTTTTAGAAATTTATTGAAATAATTTATTTATTTATTTAAAATTAGAATGTTTTAATTTCATTCATTTGATGTGTGCTTTAGAACTAACATAAAAATTAGATTTTTTATGACAATTGTAAAAAAAATAAAAATTCCTGTGTGATATACGTGGATTTAAAACTTACATGAGTCCATTTTAATACATAAGGAGGCGATTCCCTGTCTAACAAAATAAGCTATTTTCTTCCCAAAACAGTTTCTGAACTCTATAATGAGTTAGTAGGTAAAAAGGTATGCAAAATAGGTTTTATAAAAAAACTTAAATTGAACTTTATTATAACCATACAAAAATATGATTAAAATATACATGGAAACTTCGAGTTTATCAACTCAATAATGAATTAAATATTGAGAAGATTTTATTTGATGATTGGATGATATGTATAAATTATCTTATTTTGAATAGGACTTATCATCAAGTATTGATTAATTTATTTCCGAAATTTATAGAGGAACAATTGCTGCTGAGACTATTTCAGTTTTGTTTTTTTTTAATATATTTTAGATATTAGATTCACTTATCTTATTTAGTCTCATTACTACTTTAAGGTCCACAAAATAAAGCGGGTCGGGTTTCTCGGTCTGCCCTTACCTTACTTAGGTAAAGTGGATTAATTTTTTTTAATCTTTCAGTTTGTTTGTTTTTTTAATTTTGATTTTTTTTTTTAAAAATCTCATATTTTTAAAATTAAGATTGGTGTGGTATATGTTTATATACATATAATTTTGTTTATATTAATGCTTTTATAA
>Ga0123341_1003368_pt1 | contig 13673 bp, 19 predicted proteins | sample Turbeapinknodule_FD_89959 | JGI IMG/M metagenome (GOLD analysis project Ga0123341, IMG submission 89959) | Root nodule microbial communities of legume samples collected from Mexico - Turtle bean Mexico pink nodule | ecosystem: Host-associated > Plants > Roots > Nodule | place: Mexico: Nepantla... | reverse complement strand
TCCTCCGTTGCCGCTGTTGTCACGATGAACGTCGAAGCTATCGTTCGCGCAATGCCGGTGAATTTGATGTCTACCGGCCGACCGTGAACGGCCTTGGCAGATCGCGGGTGGTAGGTTCTATAACTCAACGATATGCCGCACATCACGAGCAAATCTGGTAGCTGAGGCGGGTGTCGAAGACTCGATATGCCGGGGCTGTGATCAATTCTTGAATTCGCGCGCAGTCTGAATGCAAGCGCTGAATGGGGCCGGTGAGTTCTTTTTGTTCAGGTCGCTTGCCAGCCGAAACAAGCACAGCACTACGATCGTTCTTGGAGCGATCTCGAAATCCTCACGGCAATGAAATGGGGCGCTTCCACCATCATGTCGGAGCGCCCCCGAACCGATTGACCTTGAAGTTTTGCGGCGGAACTGGTCGCCCGGCATTTCAAAATTCATCGAATTCTCATGGGGATTGCAATCCCGAAGTTCGTCCTGAGAATTTGGAAACGCTTGTTTTCCACAAGGAAGAGAAAACTGGGCTCCGCTCACATTCATTCCACATTGCCAACCGCCAACCGCCAAACGCCAACCGTCAAACGTCGGCACGAACACGCTGCAGCGCATACGCTGCGTTTAATACTGCAGCCAACCCGAGCGCAAACTCTTCGTCCATGCCGACGACGACGCTCGCGCCCATGCTGACAGCTACGCCTGTAAAGATATCGAACACTGTCCAAGTGTGATCAAGCTCCTGGCGCAGGCGATAGCGTCTGAAATTTGAGTACGTTGGCATGCGCGGCGCTCCGCATCATTAAGCTGTGTCGAAAGTTGGAGTGCACTTTCCAGAAATCAATGCGGCTAACGTGTTCGCTAGCCGTGCCTGACCGACTTCAGGCTGCCGTGGCACGAAAGGGTTTGGACTACGTCACGCTATCTCGTAGAGAAAATCGCAAATCAGGTCTGCAATGATACTTGCCTGGGCATCGCTCATGTAAGCCGCGGTCTCAACCGCCACGGCTTCTACGTCACCGTGATCGACCGCAATCATGTCGAGCAGCCTGGTAAATCTAATCGTCAGTTCCAGATCGTCTGCAAACTCTTCGATGGTCACGGCGAGCAAGCTCTTCGTCGCGTCGATCAATCGCGTCTGAATGGTGTCAGGGGATGTGGACAGAGCCCTGACGGCTTCAAAGATATGGGCTCTCGTCTTCGGGTATTTCACGTCCATTCAATTCTCTTTCGTGGGAAGCTGTCGCGAACGGAGCGTGGTTCCTGGAGAGGTTTCCGATCGTGATGCTGGATTGTCGATGTCACTCCCTATCACCAAGCGTTCGCCTTTGCTTGGTCTATTAACGCGCCGGCCCCCAATAGGCGCCAACTCTAGCAGCGAAGGATGCGTCACCCCGAAAACTTTTTGGAAATGCTTGTCGCATCACCACATGCAGAAGATTTCATACCACGCTGGCGTTCTTTTCTGCTGCTCAGAGGAGGGCGCGCCGTGCGGCTCTCGCTTACTGGTGCCGAGCCAGTAATGTGTCGCTCAGCCATTCCTGGTCCGGCACTTACCTTTCAACAGGCAGCAGAAGCGTCCGCCGGCAGCCCGCTCAAAGGCACGTGAATATGACGTTCGATAAAAGCCTCTTCGGTTTTTCGCCTCGCAATCAGCGACCGCGCATAAAAAAGGCCCGTTCGCCAGACTCAAAATTATCCCTTCGTCCAAGCCGGCGCGAAGCCGCCTAATTGCCGTAGACTTGCTGCTGCCATGCACCGAGCGTTTGAAAGTCTGCACAACTAGGAGGCGCAAATGCGTCGATTTGAAAACTAAGCGTTGACGCAGCACTTTTTATCCGGTAGTTGTTCCTCATCGATCTTTTGCTTGCCGAGCTTTGTCTACCGCGCGATTGGCACCGCGCTTTAAGCGAACTTCCCTTTCAAAAATAGTCGGTTTTCATCCGCGTTGCGTCTGCTTCGCGGCTCCTCACTCATGCTTTGAAAGGGTTCATCATGACCACTGGCACAGTAAAATGGTTCAATTCCACCAAGGGCTTCGGCTTCATCCAGCCTGACAACGGCGGCGCTGACGCCTTCGTTCACATCTCTGCCGTCGAGCGCGCCGGAATGCGCGAAATCGTCGAAGGCCAGAAGATTGGCTATGATCTCGAGCGCGACATGAAGTCGGGCAAGATGTCGGCCTGCAATCTGCAGTCCGCCTAATCGATATCGGCTTCCCTTTGACCACGGATGTACTGGCACTGCCGGAAGCAATTTATCAGTTTGAGGCCAGGCAGTTCGCCTGGCCTTTTTCGTTTTGGCCTCATAACCAACATCGAGGAGATTCAATGACAGAGACATACAGCAAATCTCGGCAGCAGGCTGAGACCGCCTTCGGCAATCTGCAGACGGAGTTCTTTGCCAAGAACAATGCGGCGGAAGAGCTCGAATCCGTCGTCCGGGCTCGTGATGCCAAGACTCTGAGGCTGCGGGAGGCGCGCCTCGCCAAGGAGCAAGCAGCGCGCATGTCTGTAACATCCGCGCTGCTTGCGAAACGATCCAAGCCCTGCTGATCGACCCCGACTAACATCAGGATAAAAATTTGGGACACGCGAGAAACAACGAGCTCACCGATCGACGCTCCGCTGCTGCGGACGCCAAGGCATCTCTTCTCACGGCTTACAGAGCTGCAAAGAAGGCGGCCGAGCCGTTACAATCCACCAGGCAGGCTGAGCGCATCTCGCTTGTTGAAGCGCGCGAGGCGCGCCGTGCGGAACGGGAACGACTGCAGAATGAGGAGCGCTCCCGGGTCGAGACCCTTGCGGCTCAAGAGCAGGCAGCCATCGAGGCAGTAGCGGCAGCGGAGGTCGAGGCGCGAGAGTCGGCCGAAAATGCCCGGATCTCGCGGGTTGTTGAAGACGAGGCCGACCGCAAGGCTGAACGAGACCGACGCTATGCCGCCCGCAAGGCCCGGCAGGCTTAGCCTCCGGCCGCCTACGCGTGGTCTGTGTGATAGATCAGGGCGTGACACCGCCATACCCGAACTTACTCATTCCTTAGGAGCCTTTCATGGCACCGGATACAAACGAACTACAGGCAATCAACACGTCCTGGCAAATTGCGATCCAGGAAATCCTGCGCATGATCATCAGAGACATGTATCACGCAGGCGGTGAGGCGGCGTTTAACACGCATATCAAGCGGATCGAAGAAGCCGCAGTGGACAGCATCTACACGGATTTGAGGCTTCGCGGCACCGACGAATGGACGGAGGTGCTGGTCAAGGAACGGGCCAGCAACTTCGTGACGACCCTCTTGACGTCCTTTACCTACGACCGAGCGTGACGTCCCACCGTGCCTCCGTCAGCCAGTCCGGCATTTCATCCTCGCTGGAGGCGGTCGATAGGCACACAAGGCAGAGGCAGTATCACCGAAGACCAAATCGCGTTCTACATCCGGTGGAGTCTCCACCGTCGGATCTCTCCTTCCTCTCATCCTGCAGCGCGTCGCGCCGGGCGCACCATGGAAGATACTGCCATCGTCCGGACCGAACAGGGCGGGCCGGAAGTCAAAGCGCCGTCTGGTTCCGACGGTTATGGCAGCCAGCTTCTCCAGCGAACCGTTGGGGGCCATCTCGGCGGGTCAATTTCGTACGGGGGGACAAAAAACGGGGTGCAGGTGACGCTGTAAATGAAGAAAGTCTAACTGGCTTTGTAAGTCTGTGCCGAGCGATCGAATCAGTGTTGGCCAGACGCGCCTCTGGGGGCGGACCATCCCGCGACGCTGCCACGACCCGAATGCCAGATGGCATTGAGCTCAATAACAAGGCATTTTTCACAGAGGGGCACTGACATATCCACCGATTGCATAGGTGCGCTGACCAATTGTCGCTGCTTTTAATCGATTGAAACGCCTATATTCCAGTCATCGAAACGACGCCGGAGCCGAGCAGCTTACGTCAGAAACCCTCAGGAAAGGGGATCATCATGAACCAAGCACGCTTTTTCGTCGATTTCCAATGTTCATGGTGCAGTTCTGACGTCGATCCTTCGCAAGCTTTCCCGGCCTCAGATTTTTGCATAGGTGCAGTGCAGCATAAGCAATGGAAAATTTCCGTAGTCGGCGTATGATATGTTTATCGAAGGTGATGCATCTCCTCCCGCAGAACTTCGAGTCTCAGGCGACCCACTCCTCCTCCCAGGGTCGTCTGTATGAACAGCGGCACTCCTCCCAGTCGCTGTTCAGTTCTTTTTGAAAGCCTGCCGCACCTCCTCCCGCGGCAGGCTTTTTCGTTTAGGCAAGTTCTCTTGAAGACCAAAGTGAGTTCCTGTCTACATAGGCTGGCTTCGAGGTTCGCGTCGGCCAGCAAAAGCACGGGGTCCTGTAGTCAGGCGTCGAGACTAAGTTTCTCTGTGCGTCAATACTGCGAATGTAAGAAGCGTCGGTTCGAACCTACCCAAGAGCACTAAACTGGCTGGACCTCGGCTGAATGGTACCGATTGATACCATTGCTTCGAGTCTTTCTCGCAACACCCGAGCGGGAACTGTCATTGTGGACGGATTTGGCTGGCTTAGAGCGTTCCAGTTGCCGTAGGATAGCACGTCAGCATCTCCTAAAGCGGAACTTTGATGAATGCGGATATGATAGCCGCCTGGGCGGTGGAAAATGGATTCCATGCGATGTACTCCGGGAATTATCGTCGCCATGACAATGCAGGCGTGATCACGATCGAGATAAAGAGGATGTCATTCCTCCTCATCGATGAGAGGCAAGGATCGCGACCGCGCCTCATATCGTGGTTGTTCAAAGACATATCCCTCACAGGCGGGAGCGGCCGCTTCCAGGGTCTTCTTCTTGACCGCAATCCCCATCATTGAGTTCCGGCGCGTTGGTCGCAAGCCATTTCACCAGGGCGGCCGATCGTGGCTAAGGCCGATAAGGATCGTCGCAGACGCTCAAACCTTCAATATGTCTTCTTGCGGACTGTCTTGTTGCCACGTGGTCCGCTCACGACCGGTGTTCGGTCGCGGTTTTCTGCAAGCAAGTTGCGCCAGCGCTCCAACCGATCGACGGCCAGGGCACCGCTTGCGACAGCTGCCTGAACGGCGCACCCAGGTTCATGGGCATGGGTGCAATCGCGAAAGCGGCATAGCGGCGCCAGTTCGGTTATTTCTGCGAAGAGGGTGTCTATACCGTCGGTGACATCGCTCAGGTAAAGCGTTCTTATCCCCGGTGTGTCAATCACCCAGCCGCCGCCTGAAATTGCATGCAGCGATCGCGCCGTGGTTGTGTGTCGGCCCTGCGCGTCGTATTCGCGGACGGTGCCTGTTTTCTGTTTTGTGTCAGATTCTGTCATCGTGTTCACCAGTGTCGATTTTCCGACACCGGAGGATCCCACCAGGGCAACCGTCTGGCCAACGCCGCACCAGGGCCTCAACAGGGAAACGGCCTCCGCGGAGCGCCCATTCACGGCAATGACAGGCAGATCTCGCTGCAATGCCTCGGCTTGCGCCTGGAAAAGGCCTGCATCTTCCGCGGCGTCAGCTTTCGTCAGCACAATCACCGGATTGCTCCCGGCCTGGTTGGCCATGATCAGGTAACGCTCCAGCCGGGCAAGATTGAAATCTGCGTTGCACGAGGTCACGATCAACAGAGTGTCGACGTTGGCGGCAACAAGTTGCTGGCCACGCCCGCCTTCCGGCCGTCGTTGAAAAACGCTTTTTCGGTCCAGACGTCTGACAACCATGTCAGTCAGTGGATCAGCAAGAACCCAGTCGCCCACCGCGTAGTCACCAGTATTGATATTGGCTTGCAATTCCAGTCCGACCGGCCCGGTGACATCGATCGCCTCGATGCGTGCCCGGTGAACTGAGGCGATGCGTCTGGGGATCAAGTCTGCTTCGCTAGGCTGGACCTGATCCGCGAAGAATTCAGACCAACCAAGAAGGTCCAGTGATGAAGAAAGGTGGGAGGTGGTCAAATCTTGTTCCGCATTCGGTAAGGCTGCCACAAAGGGTTTTCAAGGATCTTCCGGCTTCTCGCCTAGCTGCGTTGATGATCCCGTTTTGGCAAAGAGGTTGCGTAAGCAGCAGCTTCGCCGGGATAGGGGAAATCATCCCCGAGCTGGCGGTCCCCATCGTAGACTTTGAAGGCCGGCCCATCAACTTCAACAATCTTGTAACGATTCACGTATTCAAACTTCGGTGTTTTCCAACCCATCAAAAGCTCTCCAGTCCGGTCCGAGGGTTCTCTACTCTAAAGATGGTGCCCGACAGATCATCCTCAGCGGTCTGTGATCTATCAGGTGCTAACACAAAAGACGACTAGCCAGCGCCGGTTCGATCCCGTTCAAGACCAGGAAGTCTCGAAGTACGATCTGATGCCTATGGCGATATAAAAGTCTGGCATTGCCGGGTCGTTGCGGTAAAACGCGCCATGACCTTTGCTATTGACGTTGACTGTGAAGCCTGCGGCGCTTGCTGCTCATTTTCGCCCACTTGGCCAAGATTTTCCACAGAGACGGAAGCTGAGATCGACGCCTTACCGGCGCGTTTCGTCTCGGACGATCAACGAGGAATGCGGTGTCATGGTGCGCGCTGCTCAGCTTTGGCCGGCCGCGTTGGTTCGAGCACATCATGCTTGGTTTATGATCTTCGGCCAGATGTTTGTCGCGCCTGCGTTCCGGGAGACGGTGCCTGCCTGGAGGCCCGCTCGTCTTTTGGGCTCGACTAACCGAGGCGAACGATGTGAGGTGAATAACTCGCGGAACCTAGGATGTGTAGACTCTTGGGTTTCCAAGGCTGAGCTTCGGGCGAGGCTCTTAGTTCGGCGCTGGGTGAGGAGACAAAAGGCCGCTTGCGGCGGCCTTTTTGCATTCCTGGAAATCTATTGGCTCGTTGTTCAGCCGGCGGCCTTTATGCTCGTGTTGCAAAGGCTCCAGTAGCCGCCGCCCTTCTGGATCCACTTCAGATCGCCGAGCGTGCCGGCGTCCTTGGCGACATGATAGGCATCGACACAGGTATGCAGGCGGCCCTTGGCCGGCGTCTCACTCGAATATTTCTTGTCGATCGCCTTCGGGAATTTGACGCTCTCTGCGCCGCGGTCGTCGGCTTTGTCGGTCTTCCGGCAACACCCTAAGCGTTCGATAGAGGGCAAGTCTTCCATCGGTTTGAAAATTTCACTCCTGATAAGACAGTGCGATGAGGTGTTCTTGGAGCGCTGGTTCACAGGCCCGCGATTCTCGGCCCGCCTTCAAAGCCCCAGACTCCAAGGGGTCGGCGGTTTCAATTGGTTCAACTGCAAAGAGTCTGATCTTTTCAGGTTCATTGCGATCGGTCTTGATTGCTGATTTTTTGTGGGTCGGATAAGCGGAAGTCCCTCAGGCCTGTTGTCCATAACGACGTTGCGCTCCACCTTTGCTTCAACAAGCTCAGACACATTCGTCGCATCCCAGCCCATTACGACAGGCGCGCCATCAACTCCCTAAGCCTTATCCACCTAGCCGCCGAGCTCGTCTGGATACGATGAATGTTGATTCAGCCTAAGAGGCGACTATGCGTAAGTGTGGAGATAGCTGCCCTCGATGCCGCTACCGATAGCACTCTCTGATTTTGACTCTACCGTTGCCCGCTTAGCCGCGTGACCAAGATGCACGGTCGCCGCCCTCGCCGCGCCAAGGCCGGCGGAGTTCGCCGAGAAGTAGCGACGAGATCCGGCATATGATGCCATCCTTTTGGAACCTTCACTCCCACATCGGGTTTGCTTCCAAAAGGAGGAAAGTGATGAAGGACAAGGACAATCACCCTGAGCAGGGTCTGGCCGAAGGCGGCAGGGAAACGATCGAAAAGAATCTGAAACGGCAATCGCAGCCCGGAGCGAGGCCAAGTGGCGGTGACCACGCCACGCCTGACGAATTTGCCCCGATTTTCACCGGGGTCTGAAGCAGCTGAACCATCGCCTCGAGGATCAGACTGTTTCGCTGCTCGAAAACTGAGTGCGGCCGTAGGTCTACGGATACGCAAGCGGAGCAGAAACAAACCATTTACTGAAAAGAAGAAAGCGCGGGATGACAAAGGCGGGCATAGATTTCGGCCTTTCGTTGGAGATTGAACCAATGGAAGCACGGTCCGCAGATAGCTTGCCGGTGGATGATGGCTGGCAATATGAGCCCAAATGGGATGGCTTCCGTTGCCTGGCGTTCAAAAGCGGGAGCCATATCGATCTGCGGGCGAAGTCGGGAAAGCCTCTCGCCCGATATTTTCCGGAGGTGGTTGCTTATCTGTCCGGGTTGGCTGTGGACCGGTTCATAATCGATGGCGAGCTCGTCATCGAACTCGACGGGAAACTTTCATTCGACGCTCTACAGATGAGATTACACCCTGCTGAAAGCCGCATCAGAAAGCTCTCGGTCGAGACGCCCGCGAGGCTCGTCGCCTTTGATATGTTGCTGACCCCGGCCGGGGTGCCCACCCTCGACCAGAGCCTGCGGGAACGCCGCGCGGCGCTGGAGGGCTTCGCAAAGGACACATCAAGTCCGGAGCACCTTATCCTTTCACCAATTACGCGCGACGTGACCGAGGCAAGCCGCTGGCTATCGGGCTCTGGGGGTGACACGGATGGTGTCGTTTGCAAGCGGGTTGACGGAGCATATTTGCCCGGTGAGCGGGTGATGACCAAGGTGAAGCGCCGGCGGACTGCCGACTGCGTGGTCGGGGGCTTCCGATATGAGAGCGACAGCGAGCTGGTCGGCTCTTTGCTGCTCGGTCTCTACAATGACGAGGGCGAACTTGACCACGTTGGTTTCACATCCACAATCACAAACGCGGAAAGGCGTGAGCTGACGTCAAGGTTGGAGGCACTACGAGGAGGATCCGGATTTACAGGCAAGGCTCCGGGTGGTCCGAGCCGATGGAGTACGAAGCGCTCGTCAAAATGGGAGCCTCTGGCGCCGGAACTTGTGGTCGAGGTGCGCTTCGACCACGTAACGGGACGTCGTTTCAGGCATGGTACAAAGCTTCTTCGATGGCGTCCGGACAAGAAGCCATCGCAATGCGATTACCATCAGATCGAAAAGTGAACTCCAGCACTCCATAACAGGACGCGGCCACATTTAGGGTCGGAATTGGATTGGGTTTGGCACTTCACATCGGAGCATCAAAACCATGTGCAATGATTATGAGCAACACATCCGCTACGCCGAATACTGCAAGATGATGCAGGCCCTCGACCTCGGCATATCTGATCACCAGGGCGAGGCGGACCTGCCTCGGGCCGATGACATCCAAATTGGCGAGCAGGGCCCAGTCGTGCGGGCAAACGGAAACGTGGTCGAACTCGCGCAAATGACGTTTGGGTTTCCGCCGAAAGGCCGTGGGGCTCCGGTCTTCAACTTCCGCTCGGAGGGGCGCGACTTTTCCTGCAGTCAGCGCTGCCTTGTCCTTGCCAGCGCGTTCTTCGAATTCACCGGCAAAAAGTATCCGAAGGCAAAACATCGCTTCACGTTGACCGATAGTCCGATGATGGCGATTGCAGGTCTTTGGCGCGACGGGAACGGCAATCAACCACCATCATTCTTGATGCTAAGGACAACGCCCGGTCCTGACGTCGCCCCAATCCACGATCGGCAGGTCGTGGTGCTAGCTCCGCGTCGATGGGCCGACCGGATCTACCTGTCCGGACCTTAAAGCGACGTCCTCGCCCCACTGCGTGCCGGCAGCCTCCGCGTCGACCAGGTCCGGTCGGGTAGCGATTGAGTAGATGATCTATTTTACGAGCGACACGCATGTCGGCGATCCCACGCGTGCTTCGCATCAACCGACGCCCGTTTTCCAAGGGAGCTGGCAAATGCCGGATGATTCTGTTCCGGCGCCCATTCCAGTCTGTCTGGGCAGTTGTCTGTAGCGTCTATCTCGGGGAGGCGCGAATTCGGATTGTCAGCTGGAGCCAGTAAGGATGCCATCCAGCATCTTGGCGTTCTTGATCGCGTAGGCATTTCGGTCGTTGTTGAAGTAGGCCCATACCCGCTTCGCACCGCTTTCATGAATGCGTTCCGCCCAAGCCTGTAGCTCGCGTTGGCTGTAGTCGTGGCGATACCACTGCTCTACTCCGTGAAACCGTATATAAATATCGTCGGCTGTCTTGACGAGCTGGTCGGGCAGGCGCGGTCCGCTCGTGGAGCAGAAGATTGCCCCGGCGCTTTCGAATGCAGCAAAGACCTCGTCATTCCACCAGCTCTTGTGGCGGAATTCAACGACGTTGCGATGGCGTGGCTCCAATTGGCCCAGAATGGTGTCGAGCAGCACCGGATCAAACTTGGCGCTCGGGGGAAGCTGAAAGAGCAGACATCCCATACGCGGGCCCAGGGTGTCGGCGATAAATCCAAAATCTTTCATTAAGTCGGCCGTGCCATCGAACCGCTTGATGTGGGTGATGAGCTCGGAAACCTTCACCGAATAGACAAAGTCTTCGCGCGCCTGTCGGAGCCAGGTCCTGATCGTAGCCACTGTCGGCCAGTTGTAAAAGGGCGCGTTCAACTCGACGGTATCAAACTGGTCCTGGTAAATCGAGAACCACTCACTCCGCTCTGCCCCCTCCGGATAGAATTGGCCTTTCCAATGCCAGTAATACCACCCAGAGCAGCCTATGTTCACCGCCTTTGCCAGTGTCGTAGAGGGCTCTGGTGGCTCGATTGCGGACTTGATACGTACGTCGTGCATTTTCGCGGCCCTGGCAAGGTTTGTTTGCCTCTGCGCCTCGCGGCGTTCCGCGCGTCGAAGCCGCCGCTGTTCGATTTCTTCCGCAGATCTGGGCGTCGCCATGCATTCGCTCGCGCTGTGATACTAGCTGCTTAACCAAACGAGTAATCCTTCATCGTTGAAGGGAGACGAGAAACCGAATAGCCGTTGCCACCAAGCCGCCGCTGATGGTCGGAATAGCGGGGGCGTCGCCCCTGCATCAATGTGCCAAGCGAAGAGGCGATTTTAGAGCCATTCCAATGGGACGCAACATTTGCAATCGCGAGATCTCACCGCAATCTCCCAGAACTCGTCCAGCCGCGCAAGGCAGTTGTCCCAATTGTTTCCGGCAATGACCGCGACAATCTCGCCTACGGATGTCCCAGCGATCCGCACAGGACGGATACCACCTCGGTGGAGAACGCTGTAAGCTCCGGCATGGTACGCGCCAAGGGCATTCTCTCCCGAAAGACAAAAACCATATCTCGGCTGGTTCTTCCATTTGCAATCCTTCGTTGCCTGTTCCTACCACGCGCATGCTCGCTACTGTGGCACCGCCTTGAACAAGTCGCGCCCGTCCTTGTTCCGCGTTGAGATGCTTTCCTGTTCGCGGAAAGGACCAGCGCGCGTGATTTCGAAGATGCCGAGGCAGTCACGATTATCAGCTCAATATCGCGGGGTTCCTCTAGCGACCCCGGGGATGCTTGAGCGCTAGTCGGTTCACAGAGGTTCAGAAGCCTCACAGGCGATGAAGTTATACGATCATGGTGGGGCTCGCTCCGCTCCGGTGCCCATCTGCGCTATCATGATGGGCGGCGCTCTTGCGTCGCCTTTATGACAGCTTCGCACCTTCATTTCAGCCATTCGATCAACTCGGTCAGACGCCTGCAAGCAGCCCGTCCGCTTCTTGTGCTTGGACTTGTTATCGCACGGCAAAAGTCAGGTGACCGCGCTCCAATGACTCCCCTCCGCAGGCCAAATCTGGTAGCTTATCAAAAGGGAGGCGCATGTCGGCAGTTCGTATCCTTTCAAGAGCAACCCGCTGATGCCTTCATGCATCCGGGACCCTCTGGCAGCCTTAACGGCCGGGTTGTTGCGCCGGCCGTGGGGACTCAAGTTGGGATCGTTGAAGCAGGATACTGTCGATCCCCGCAGTCTCTCATGCTCGAACGCGGATGATCGTCTTGCCCGTCCGCCGCTCCGGCTAGTTGAATGCGGCGACGGCATTATCGAGCATTGAGATGTTGCCGATGTTCGTCCGTACGCGTCCGTCACGTACCCGCTGAACGATCTCGCCAAGTTGAGCACGATCGGATTCGACGACGAAATCAATCGCCAGGCCATCGGTGGGACGCGCTTCAACCGGGCCAACGACGGAAACGAGCGTACCCCCGGGTCGGAGTAGCCCCGCCGACCGCTCCTGGATCTCGCCACCGATGACATCGATAACCAGATCAACGTGGCCGATATCTTCTAGTGTGTCGTTTGCGAGGTCAACGAACTCGCTCGCGCCGAATTCGAGCGACTTCTGCCGGTCTGCACTGCGTCCGGTCCCGATGACATAGGCTCCGAATTCGCGGCCCAGCTGTGTCACGATCGAACCGACCGCACCAGCGGCGCCGTGTACGAGCACACTCTGACCCGCTTGAAGACGGCCATGTTGGAACAGTGCCTGCCAGGCGGTCAGGCCGGAGATCGGCAGGCTGGCACCCACTGTGTATTCCACGTCACCCGCGAGCGGCGCAAGGTTGCGCGCCTCTACGGCCAGATATTCCGCTAGGGTGCCGTCGCGGTACCAGTCTGTCAGGCCGAACACACGCTGTCCCAAAGACAAGCCAGTCGTCCCATAGCCGAGAGCCGTAACCACGCCCGCAAACTCGTGGCCCGGGATCGATGGCGTTCTTCTTTGCCCGACGCGATCGGTCCAGGTCGACGGCCAGCTCAGTTCAGTCGGCACAAAGCCCGACGCGTACACTGCAACTATGACGTCGTTTATCGACGCGTGCGGCTGTGGCCGCTCCGTCAGCTTCATGCCGGCTGTGCCGGCGGCTTCGTCGGTTGCTATAATCGCTTTCATCGATTTGTCTCCCCAGATATTTGGTGGTTGTGGTGATACAGCGTGAAAGACCGCTTCGATCTCCCTTGGGTAGCTGTGGGTAGATGCACTTTGTGGTTTGCTCGGTGTCGGCTCCTGAGCTGAACTATTGCAGATGACGGGATGTCCAGTGTAGCAGTGGCGGACGCTTCATCGCCAAAAGCTCTGTTACATCCTGCAGCTCATCTTTGTACGAGACTTGAAGTAACAGTCATTCCCGTCGATCTAGGTCTTTGGGTCATCGTAGGTTCTGGCCAATTGCGGCCGCTAAGAATAACGCCGTTCCTCGAATTTCTCACGTTCCGCTCTGCCCATCACGACGATGGCGGAAAACCGCCGATATTCGGGGACCAACGTCGTGAGGGCCTTGGCCTTCTTGAAGCGTAAGGACCAACCACGGGTCTTCCCGCCCTAAAGCCAGTCCGGTGTGAACGCTCCAGGGTAGGACGCGTCGATCCGGGCCGCAATTCGGTCCATTGGCCGTATGGCTCCGAGCCCAGCCATTAGCAGATAGTACCGTCATCGGGCGGCGTTGAGTTACCGGTGATCCTGTCACCGATCTTGGGAAGCGTAGACGTAGATAAATCATCTGAAGCCTCATGTTGATAGTCCGGCTGCGCCGGTGGGTTGATGTCAAAGGTTGGAAGCTTTTAGTCCACAGTGTGCGCTTGGCGATGCTCGCCGGGGCGGGGCGAAGTCGACGTGCATCGATCATTGCCGGTTGATCCTGGATTTCGGTCGGGCGCTCGTAAGCGCGATTTTCGCTGCACGTTGACGCCAACCGGTTGATTGGCATCGGATCAACGTTTGGAGCCGTATTGTGTCAGGCGGCTTCGGTTCTGGCGAAGTTGAACGGCAGCAGGTCGACGAT